>Ga0308161_1000268_pt1 | contig 99593 bp, 104 predicted proteins | sample PhyFR2_FD_201034 | JGI IMG/M metagenome (GOLD analysis project Ga0308161, IMG submission 201034) | Phyllosphere microbial communities from UC Gill Tract Community Farm, Albany, California, United States - DLSLF.R2 | ecosystem: Host-associated > Plants > Phyllosphere > Unclassified | place: USA...
GCTGTACAGCTGATCCAGAGCCTGCTGGCCTTCTGGCTTCAGGGTAGATTTGTTGAAGGTGAACAGAACGTCAGACTTCAGAGTGAAACGCTTGGTTTCAACAACTGGAGCTGGTGCTGGAGCCGGCGCTGGAGCCGGAGCAGCGACGTCATCCTGACCGAAGCGGTATGAAACGCCTACGCTCAGCATGCCGTTGTCTGGACGTGCACCCACGGTCTGTGCATCACCGATGTTGTTAACCCACTGGTAGTCCAGACGGGTAGCCCAGTTTTTGGTCAGCGCATATTCAACACCAACAGCTGCCAGCGGAGAAACGCCGGTGTCGTGGTCGCTGATGCGGCCAGTGTTTGGGTTAGTCTGCGTTGAATCTGCACGCCATACCATGCCGCCCAGACGGGTGTAAACGTCCAGATCGTCATAAATTGGGTAGCTCAGTTTAGCAGCCAGCTGGATGCCCTGTGCTTTGAACGCGCCGTTGGTCACAGTACCTTTGTTAGGCATGCGGCCCAGCCAGTCATAGCCCATTTCGAAGCCCAGGTATGGGTTCGCCTGATAACCAACGAACGCACCTGCGCCCAGCTGGCTTTCATGAGTTGGACCGTTGTTGTTTTCGTAACCATTACCGTAGTAGCCAGTGTCGTGATACTGAGACCAGCCCAGTTTAGCACCGGTGTACCAGGTGTCATCTTTAGGGGCGGCCTGCGCTACGGTAGCGAAGCCAGCCAGTGCCACTGCAATTGCGATAGCTGTCTTTTTCATTTTGCGCCTCGTTATCATCCAAATAGGCAATGAGCAAAAAGGTTGCTCTTGGTTTAAATCCTTCGCCGGGTCAAAACGCTCGCTTATGACTCTACCGCAAAAAACGGAGGTTATTGAGCACCCTGGCGAGATAAAGTCTACAACGAGATTGGAAACTTACAAGTATGATGTGAGGCGCGACTGTAAAAAAACAGCGATTTATACACAAATTCTAACAATTAGCCTGGCAGTATTGTCGCGGCAAAAAGCCCTGAAAACATGCTAAACCATTGTCAATGCTCGAACTAACAGAATCAGTGGTTTAGCGGCGACAGATAAGAAAAATAGCTTGGGAAACTTCTGATTTTTACTTAATGAAACAAATCCGACTGAATTTTTATGGCACTTTGCGGTCTGAGTGGCGCTTCAGGCGATCCACTTGCACGCAAAATCAGACCCATTGCCTCACCCTCAGCCGCTGCATTTTCCAGTTGACGCCGCTCATCTTCATCAAGCTCGTAAGGGATCCAGGCCAGCACGACGCTGTAATTTCCGGTTCGCAGCGCCTTGACCATCGCTTCTACGGCATTCAGACGTTCCGAATCAGCAATATGCATGCTTTTATCGAGAGGCAGCCCCGACGCCTGCAGCCAGCTGCGATTCAGCTTGTGTGCCGGTGTTAACCATAGCTGCCAGCGCGATTGCTGACTCAGTTGCTGCAACAGCGGCAACAGTAACATCTGCATCATTCCGGGTTGCTCACTGTAGCGTAGCTCAGTAATGCCACCGGGCTGAGACGCCGGCAGAGATGAGGACGCGTAATGATGAGCATAGCGTGCATTATCAGGATGTTGTGTTCGCATAAGTTAATCACCAGCAGTGGACTGTATGAATATACAGTACTGTCATCCTGGATAAAGATCAACCCAAATTTCTGAAAACGCCTCGCAAAAACGCCACAAGATTAGTGGAAGCCCTATTTATTCATTGAACCCACTGACGCTTTTTCCTATCTTCTAATTACCTGATACACAAGGCAATTAACGAGATAGTCCTGACATGGAGGTGGTGTAATGAAAAAGGTAAATCCGGTTGTAGAGCGCTCCAGAGCGTGCCTGGCCCCGCTGGGGCCGATAGAGTCCCGCACCCAGTTCGGGGGATATGCGCTGGCCGTCGAAAGTGTAGTGTTTGCCCTGATCAATAAGGATGAACTCTATCTGCGCGCCAGCGAACCGCTGCGGCAATATATTACAGAGCGACCGCTTCAGCCTCTGATTTTTCGCAAACGGGGTAAGCTGGTCAGCCTCAACTATTTTCGGGTTGATGAAACCTTATGGCACGACGCTGAACATCTGCTGGCGCTCTCAGCCGCCTCGCTGGAAACGGCGCAGCTGGAGCTGGAAGATCGGCACGCCTCGCCGCGACTGAAAGATCTGCCTAACCTCAGCGTGCGTATGGAGATGATGCTTTACGAGGCGGGTGTCCTGAGCGTGAATCATCTCTATCAGATGGGGGCCAAACGCTGCTGGCTGAAGCTGAAAGCAATCAACCAGCATGTCGGATTTCAGACCCTGCTGGCGCTGCAGGGCGCGATTACCGGCCACCATGCCGCCGCGCTGCCGCAGGCCACCCGGGCCGAGCTGAATGCCTGGTTTCAGCGTACACTGCTATCCAAAGCCGAACCCAGAGGCGGTGAAGGCTGATCGCTGATCAGCGTGCGGCGCAGGCGGGCGATCTCCGGCATCAGCGCCACCAGCAGACCGAGCTGCTGGAGGACCAGCGGCGCACGCGTATCCGCATCTGCGGCCAGCTGGCTGATTCGCTGAGCCAGCTGATGACGCATCGATTCAGCCTGTTCATCGCTGACCACCTCTGTCTGAAGCACATCCTCGACATAGCAGACGGTATCATCCAGCAGGGCCAGCAGCTCCGGCGCGGTAATTTTATCGCGGTGCGCGCCCAGCGCCGAGATGTAACTCAGGAAGGAGTGGTTAGAGCAGAGCAGCTGGAAGGCCGATTCGCGCAGCTTCTGGCTGGTGCGACTCTCGCTGCTCATGTTTGACACCACCGACGCCAGTTCGGCATCCGCATTGTGGGCGTCACGACGCGCAATGCGATAGGCCAGCCGGTTGTCTTTGCCCTGATGATACTGCTCCATAATCGCATCCAGATAGCGGCAGTTGGCCTTCAGCGTCCGCTCTGCCACCGCCGGTAACTGACGAAAACGCCAGTCCGGCCAGATAAATGCCACGGCCAGCCAGGCCAGGCCGCAGCCGAGTAACGTATCCACGACCCGGGGCAGGGCGACCTCAAAGCCTTCGCCCAGCAGGTTAAAGCAGAGCAGAACCAGCAGGGTAATAAACAGGGTGGCCTGGGCATACTGCACCTGACGGAAGGCGAAAAACAGCACGCCGGCAATCACAATCAGGAACAGCTGACCTTCAATGGACGGCACCAGCCATAAAACCGGCAGGCCAATCGCAATCCCGGCCAGCGTGCCGCCGATACGCAAGGCCAGCCGTCGCTGTGTGGCGTTATAGTTGGGCTGGCAGACAAACAGGCTGGTCAGCAGAATCCAGTAGCCCCGCTCCAGTCCGGTGATCTGAATAAAACCGTAGCCGATGCAGAGCACCACCGACATGCGCACCGCATGCCGGAACAGCGCAGAAGCGGGGGAGAGATGGCGACTGAAGCGCAGCCGGATATCACTCCAGCCACTCAGTCCCTCTCGTGACAGCAGATTATCGCTGTGCTGAGGATCGTCACCGGCCAGCGTCTGCTCTGATTCAATCGACGCCAGCTGGGCATCGATGGCGCGCAGATTGCGTAACAGCCAGAACAGCGCGCCGGTATGGGCCGCTTCGGGTTCGTGCCGTGCCAGACGTTCAATCGCTTTCTGCAGACGCTCAAAGGCACGCTCAAACCGGCTGTCGTGTACCCACCGTTCGCGCATCAGAATGCAGTGCGCCAGCTGGCGGCAGGCCTGAGCCTGCATATTGAGCAGGCGCTGAAAGCGAAACAGGATTTCATTGTAGCGCCAGTCGCCGCGCAGCAGATGGTACTGGAGATGAGAAGAGCTGGCCCGCTCGTGAATATCCTGCGCGACAAAGTAGTAGTGCAGGCTGCGCCGGGTACCGCGCGAACCGCGATCGCCGCGCAGACGGCTCTGCAGGGTGGTTTTGGTCAGATTAAGCTGGGCCACCAGCTGGCTGTTGACCATCGCGGCATCAATAAACGCAGCATCATCCTGGTCGCCCGCATCGGGATCGAACAGGTTAGCCTTGGCATCCAGATAACGGGCCAGCTGTGAAAAACTGCCCGCCAGCTGCTCCTGCACCGGCCGGACCGGAAACATCAGGTGCCCCAGTAACGTCAGCAGGTTGTACCACAGCGCGCCCACCAGCAGCAGCATCGGCTGCATATACCACTGGCTGAACAGGCCGATCCCGAGCATAGTGTAGACCGCAATCAGCAGCGCACCGAAGGCGATGGTCGCGTAGCGCTGACCCAGCGCACCCAGCAGAATAAAGCCCCAGGTGGAGATCGCCAGTCCGGCCATAAACGCCAGCGGGTAGGGGAAAAGTAACTCGACAGACACCGAGGCGATGCAGAAGCAGAGCAGCGTAATCAGCAGATTCTTCAGGCGGCCGGTCAGCCGGTCGTCAAGATCGGCCAGCGCCGCCGCCACGACACCCAGCGTCAGCGGAATCGTCCATTCGATCTGCTGCAGCCACCAGGGAATAGCCGCGCAGCCGCTCAGCGCAAACAGGATCCGCAGCAGATACCGCCAGGTACTGTTAAACAGGTATTTCCGCCAGCCTGGCAGACTCTGTGACATCATATTAATAGCGACGGGCATTGGCTTCGCGCGCCGCACGCGCCTCTTCCACCGACACGACACGACGACCCACCGGCCAGAGGGCGATCGCGGCGATCTTAAAGTTGGCAATCCCGACCGGAATGCCGATGATGCTGAGACACTGCACAATGCCCACGGAGATATGGGAGAGACAGAGCCACCAGCCGAAGAAAATCAGCCAGAAGATATTCAGGAAGGTGCCGCCGGTGTTCATGATGGCGCTCTTACTTTCGGGCCGCAGCACATCGACATGCACCGCCTCATTGCCAAACGGCAGCAGCGAGATTTTAGTGATTTCCCAGCAGGATCGCGTCAGCGGCAGGGTAAAAATCAGCACGATGCTGATAAGCGTGGCAAACAGCCAGCTCAGGGTGGTGAAAAAGCCGCCCAGAACAAAATTCAGGATATTTAAAACGGTGCGCATGATCTTCTTTTCCTTTTGCATTCCGCAAGATGTGACGCCAAGTTTAGCCTGTTTTAAGGCTGGAGCGCCAAGGGTCTGACAGGTAAACTCCCCCTAATCCTATTCTCTGACGTTGGTGTCGGCGTGGAACTGAAAGCAACTTCGATGGGCAAACGGCTTGCCCAGCATCCCTATAATCGCGTTCGTCTGCTGGCGGCGGGCGTCGAAGTCAGTGGCGATAAGCACGAGTATCTGATCCCCTTTAACCAGTTACTGGACATCGCCTGCAAGCGCGGGCTGGTGTGGGGCGAGCTGGAGTTTTTACTGGCAGATGAAAAAGTGGTCCGGCTGCATGGAACCGAATGGCAGGAGACTCAGCGCTTTCACCACTATCTGATGCAGGCCTGGCAGCGCTGGAGCCTGGAGATGAGCGAGGTGTGCTGCGAGGTGCTGCAGGCGCTCAGCGATGAGATCCGGACCTTCAGCGAGCAGGACCGCTGGCTGAATCGCCACGAGCTGCAGGGGCTGAAAAGCCGCATCCTCAACCAGTTCGATGCCTTGCCTCTGCCGCTTGCCCGCCTGAACGCGTTTGCGGCGTGCCGTGACAACCTGGCGTTCTGTCAGCAGTGGCTGGAGCAGGGGGAGGCGGCTCTGCGGCAGCGCAATCGCGACTGGACGGCGGCCATGCTGACCCGCTATCAGGCCTTCTTCGCCAGCGTCGAAAGTACGCCGCTCAATCCTTCGCAGTGTGAGGCGGTGGTGAATGGCGAGGATTCTCTGCTGGTACTGGCCGGCGCAGGCAGCGGGAAAACCTCGGTGCTGGTCGCGCGGGCGGGCTGGTTGATGCAGCGTAATCTGGCCAGCGCCGGACAGATCCTGCTGCTGGCCTTTGGCCGGGAAGCCGCCGAAGAGATGAACGCACGTATTCAGTCGCGACTGTCGGCCAGCGACATCCAGGCACGAACCTTTCACTCGCTGGCGTTGCATATTATCCGCGAAGGCAGCAACAAGCAGCCGGTCGTCAGCCGGCTGGAGAGTGATGCCGAGGCGCGGCGCACGCTGCTGATTCAGACGTGGCGGCAGCAGTGCCAGGAGAAAAAATCTCAGGCCAACGGCTGGCGTCAGTGGCTACGCGACGAGCTGGCGTGGGAAGTCCCGGAGGGGCCTTTCTGGGACGATGACAGGCTGGCAAAACGCCTGGCGTCACGGCTGGAGCGCTGGCTCGGTCTGATGCGCATGCATGGTGGCGCCCAGGCCGGGATGATTGCCGAAGTGCCGGAGGCGATCCGGGATCTCTTCAGCAAACGAATTAAGCTGATGGCGCCCCTGCTGAAAGCCTGGAAGAGCGCGCTGAAAGAGGAAGGGGCGATCGATTTTTCCGGTCTGATCCACCAGGCGATCGCCATTCTGGAAAAAGGCCGATTTATCAGTCCGTGGAAACATATTCTGGTGGATGAGTTTCAGGACATCTCGCCTCAGCGTGCCGCCCTGCTCAGCGCCCTGCGCCAGCAGAATAAGCGCACTGCGCTCTTTGCTGTGGGCGATGACTGGCAGGCGATCTACCGTTTCAGCGGGGCTGAGATGACACTGACCACGGCGTTTCATCACTACTTCGGGGAGGGCGACCGTTGCGTGCTGGACACCACCTACCGGTTTAACGATCGCATCGGCGACATCGCCAACCGCTTTATACAGCAGAATCCGCAGCAGCTGGCCAAACCGCTTAACAGCATCACCAAAGGCAACAGGAAGTCGATCGCCCTGCTGGCAGAGGATCAGCTGGAAGCCCTGCTGAACAAACTCAGCGGCTATGCGAAGCCGGATGAGCGGATCCTGTTGCTGGCACGCTATCACTACCTGCGGCCCGACGTCCTGGATAAAGCCCGCACGCGCTGGCCGAAGCTCAACCTGAGCTTTATGACGATTCATGCCAGCAAAGGTCAGCAGGCGGACTACGTGATCCTGCTGGGCCTGCAGCAGGGAAAAGAGGGCTTTCCGGCGGAGGTCCGCGAGTCGGTGATCGAGCAGGGGCTGTTACCGCAGCCAGAGGCGTTCCCCGATGCGGAAGAGCGCCGTCTGGCCTATGTGGCGCTGACGCGCGCGCGCCAGCAGGTCTTTCTGATGTTCGATAAAGCTGCGCCTTCCCCCTTCGTTGACCATTTCCGCGAACTGGGTGTGCCGGTGCTGCGTAAAGCCTGAGTTACTTCAGGCGGTCGGCCAGATAGCGCGCATAGTCCGGGATCTGAATGTCGACGGATTGAGCGAACAGGGGAGACTGAATAATAAAGTCAGCGGTGGAGCGGTTGGTGGCGACCGGGATATTCCAGACGGTCGCCAGACGCAGCAGCGCTTTCACGTCCGGATCGTGCGGCACCGCATTCAGCGGGTCCCAGAAAAATATCAGCGCATCGATCCTGCCTTCTGAAATCAGCGCGCCCACCTGCTGGTCACCGCCCATCGGGCCGCTCAGCATTGCGGTCACGTTCAGGCCGGTATCGCGATTGATCAGGTTACCGGTGGTGCCGGTAGCGTAGAGGATATGAGGTTCCAGCGCGGGCTGATTCTGTTTTACCCAGTCCAGCAGGGCGGCTTTGCAGTGGTCATGGGCGACCAGCGCGATATGTTTTTTTGTGCCTAGGGTGCGGAGTGTCTGTTCCATCGAAGCTTCCTCATGACGCCTGTCTGCGGGCGGAAAATCATGAGTTTACCTCCGGGCTTTCTGCGCTATCAACTCGTACGTAACATTTTGACCAGCGCCAGGAATTGCTGACGGGTGGCTTCATCGAAACGCTGGAACCAGCGCTGCAGCGAAGGCAGTTCGGCCTGAGTTGTCCAGTCCAGATCGGCGGTGAACTGCACAGAAGAGGGGGTATCGGCGGCGGTGTGCGCAAAGCGGGGCACCGAGGCGATCTGACGGGTGCGATTGTAGTTCAGCATCGCCTTTTCCATATCCTGCAGGGTGGTGGCAGCCAGATGATCCCGCACGCTGCTGATCTCATGCCCTTTTTCATCCACCAGCTGGAAGTTCAGGCTGCGATCGAAATGAACACGCTCGCGTCGGGTCTCCAGAGCCGGCAGCCGGATAGCCAGGGTTTTCGCGGTGGCGGTGAAGGTGACGATCATCGGCAGCGACTGGTAGGCCAGCACCCGATCTTTCTGGCCCTTGCGCTGCTGCTCTACCCGGAACAGAAACTGATGCTGACCGCGATCCAGCTCCAGGCTGTCTGCCCCTTTAAGCAGCGAACCTGAAATCTTTCGACCATCCAGCACCAGCAGATCGATCTGTGGATCGAGCTTCAATGTGATGGCAGAACAGGACGCCGACACGAGGAGAGCGAGTAACCCCGTGACAGCCAGCGACAGCTTCATTTCAACTCCGGTAACCAGTGACAGAAAGGGTATGTGTAGCAAATTCTTACATTATGGCAGTTAATTTACATTTAAACATATTTATTCGTGCGCAGGCTCAATTAATTTCGCCAGAGGCTTACCCGCCAACGGGCGCACGCATCTACACTCAACACTGGCCTGAAAGGAGATAAACATGAACGACCAGACAATCCGTGATGTGCTGACGCGCACCCAACGTATCGCCTTAGTCGGGGCAAGCGATCGCCCCGAGCGTCCCAGCTTTGGTGTGATGAAATATCTGCTCGATCAGGGCTACGAGGTGATTCCGGTCAGCCCGAAACTGGCAGGCAAAACGCTGCTGGGGCAGCAGGCCTATGCCACGCTGGCGGAGGTGCCGGGCGAGATTGATATGGTGGATGTCTTTCGCAATGCCGAAGCCGCATGGGGCGTGGCGCAGGAGGCGATCGCAGCCGGGGCAAAAACGTTGTGGCTGCAGCTGGGTGTGATCAATGAACAGGCGGCGGTGCTGGCGCAGGATGCGGGGATGACGGTGATCATGGATCGCTGCCCGAAGATTGAGATCCCGCGTCTGGGGATCACGCGCTAGAAAAGCAGCTGTGGCGGCAGAGGGTGCCGCCACAGATTAGTGCCGCAGATGCGGCGCCTGAAGCTGCTGACGCACGGAGGCAGCCAGCTCATCCATCGACGGCTGCTCGGGATGCTCCACGCTGGTTTCGCCGGAAAGCTGGATCTCAGCAACGTAGGTGTGCACCTGATCGCCTTCTTCATCCTCCATTACGACGTGATACCAAGGGGCGGAACGCATCTTCTCTTCCGCGCCAACGTCTTCAATTTTAGGCTCATCCAGTGAGTATTCCGGATCGACATCGACGATAACGCCCAGTACGCCGGACAGACGATGACGAACCTGCTGACCAATACCAAATTTACTGGCAATCATAGTGACCTCCGAAAAAAAACGCTCTCCCTTCAATATGGGGGCAGGCGCCGATTTTTCAAGTCACATCACACGGCAGGCAAAACCTTTCAGGTAGAGACCTTCCGGATAGCTGGCGATCACCGGGTGATCGGCGGCCTGACGGAACTGTTCGATGAACTGAACGTCACGGCCGGCATCCAGCGCGGCATCGGCAATAATTTTCTGGAACAGTTCGGTCGCCATCAAACCGGAGCAGGAGAAGGTCATCAATATTCCGCCCGGATTCAGCAACTGAATGGCCAGCATGTTGATATCTTTATAGCCGCGACAGGCGCCCATTAACTGGCTTTTGTTCTCAACGAACTTCGGCGGATCCATCACGATCAGATCAAATTTCTCGCCGCTGTCACGGTAACGGCGCAGCAGTTTGAAGACGTCATCACGCTCAAAGCGCGCGCGGGAGAGATCCAGCTCATTCAGTTCCACGTTCTGACGCGCAACGTCCAGCGCCTCCTGCGAAGTATCGACGCTGATCACTTCCTTACAGCCGCCCATCAGGGCCGAAACAGCGAATCCCCCGGTATAGGAGAAGCAGTTCAGCACGCGGGCATCCTGCGCATAGCGACGGGTAGCCAGGCGGCTGTCACGCTGATCCAGGTAGTAGCCGGTTTTGTGTCCGCCCTGGATATCGACCAGCAGCTTCATGCCATGTTCAGTAATGGGCAGCAGCGGCGGCGGCAGTTCACCGGTCACGGTGCCCTGTGCCAGCGCCAGGCCCTCTTTCTTACGCACGGCGACATCAGAACGATCATAGATGGCGCAGGTCGGGAAGCACTGCTGCAGGGCGGTGACGATCGCCGCACGCTGATATTCCGCACCCGCCGAGAGCAGCTGCAGCACTAAAAAGTTGCCAAAGCGGTCGATCGTGACGCCCGGTAAACCGTCAGACTCTCCGGCGATCAGACGATAGCTGTCCAGACCATCGCGGGCCGCCAGCCATTGACGCCACTGCTGCGCCTGCTCAAAACGGCGGACAAAGAAGGCGATATCGATGGATTCATCGGCCTGCCAGCTCCAGACGCGGGCGCGAATCTGCGACGCAGGGGAATACGCGGCGCGTGCCAGCCACTTACCGTTGCTGTCGCAGACATCGATGGTTTCACCCGGTTGCGCTTTACCTTCCATACGCGCAACGGCGCCGGAAAAGACCCATGGATGGCGACGGAGCAGGGACTTTTCACGTCCCTTTGCGAGAATCAATCTGACTGTCATAGTTTGCTATGCTTACCTGAAAAAATGAGGCGCCATTGTCCGGTGGATAACGGGAAATTGCAACGAACAGCAGCAGGAGAGAATCATGTCAGCAACCGGTTTTAAGGCCTGGGTGCATGGCCGCGTGCAGGGCGTCGGGTTCCGTTACAGCACGCAGGCGGAAGCCAGAACGCTGGGGGTGCTGGGTTATGCCCGGAATCTGGACGATGGCAGCGTGGAGGTCTTCGCCTGGGGCGAGGCGGAGCAGGTTGATGCGCTGCTCGCCTGGCTTAACGCGGGCGGGCCCCGCAGTGCACGGGTCGATCAGGTGCGGGTGGAGCCGCATCAGCCTGCTGAGCCGCCGCGCGATTTCCGCATCGGGTAATTACAGACACTTCGCCGGTTTAGGCAGGCCGGCGATTTTGGTTGCCTGCTTCGCCGGTCCCTCCGGAAACAGGCGGAACAGATAGCGACTGTTGCCTTTCTCCTCGCCATATTTCTGTGCCATCGCCTTGACCAGCATCCGCACGGCCGGGGAGGTGTTGTATTCCAGATAGAACGCGCGCACAAAATGGACCACTTCCCAGTGGGCTTCCGTCATGGCCAGGCCTTCCTGTTCAGCGATCTGTGCCGCCAGCGCTTCACTCCAGTCGCCGGGGTGCTTCAGATAGCCTTCGGCATCGACGGCGATTTCGTTACCGTTAAAATTCACGTGACATCCTCTTGATTAATGACGGCGCAGTTTATCAAACCTGACGGCCAGAAAAAGCAAAAACCCCGCCGGAGCGGGGTTTTGACAGGGGGCAGAGCACACATCAGTTACTGCGGGCAAATCTCAGCAGGCTGAGCAGGCTGACAAAGATGTTATAGAGCGAAACATAGAGGCTGACCGTCGCCCGGATATAGTTGGTTTCGCCGCCATGAATGATGTTGCTGGTCTCCCACAGAATCGCACCGGCTGAGAAGAGAATAAACAGCGCGCTGATCGCCAGATGTAACGCGGGCAGCTGCAGGAAGATATTGGCAACTACCGCGACCAGCAGGACCACAAAACCGGCCATCATCATGCCGCCCAGGAAAGACATATCACGGCGGGTCGTCAGCACATAGGCTGAACAGCAGAAGAAGACCAGAGCGGTTCCGCCCAGCGCCAACGCGATCACATCACCCATGCCCGCGGTTAAGAACGAGCTGAGGATTGGGCCCAGGCAGTAGCCCAGGAAGCCGGTGAAAGCAAAGGCGGCCAGAATGCCCATCGGGCTGTTAGCCAGACGGTACGTTAAGAACATCAATCCATAAAAGCCGACCAGCATCAGGATCAGACCCGGCGCAGGCAGAGCGAGCAGGGTGCTGGCGGTCGCCGTCACGGCCGAAAAGGCCAGCGTCAGGCCAAGCAGAAAATAGGTATTGCGCAGAACCCGATGCGTTGACAGCAGCGAAGACTGCGATGAGGTGACAATTCTTTCCATGTTGCGCTCCTTATATGCAGAACAGCAGTTATGCGCCGAGAATACGCAGGCCATTAAAGAGGGAAAAGGCGTTTTACCCTTCTTTACGCGCTTATCTGCTAATTGTTTGAGCAGAGTGGCGATTTTCGCAGCGAAAAATCACAATCTGACTGTTTTTCAGGCGAATAGACAGAATCATGCTTTACATCGCGAAACGGGGTGTTTATAGTGCGCGTCATTGCGGAGGGGTGGCCGAGTGGCTTAAGGCAGCGGTCTTGAAAACCGCCGATGGGAAACCATCCGAGAGTTCGAATCTCTCCTCCTCCGCCACTTTATCTTCCCTGTGTTATCAGCGGAGTGTAAAGTGGCAGGATCTGACGATTTTGCCGATGCAGTAAGTTTTAAAACGGAGGGGTGGCCGAGTGGCTTAAGGCAGCGGTCTTGAAAACCGCCGATGGGAAACCATCCGAGAGTTCGAATCTCTCCTCCTCCGCCAGATTTTACAGGCCAGCACTCAGTGCTGGCCTGTTTCGTTTCTGCCCTTCCTGAACATATTCTGTGTCAAAAACCCGGCCGGTCTCCCGGTTCCGCCACGGCGCACGCCTTTCTCCGTTCCATCTCTGCTATAGTCCACTCACTGTTTTTGCAAACATCTGGCGCTTTTCTGAGGCGAGCTGAGTTACACTGTTGATTACATCGCTCTGAAGCGAGCTAATCGGTTGATAGCCAGAGTGTTTCTTTACTGAATGAATGGAATAGGCACAATGATCAATAAACTGAGTCTTTGCGCATTGTCAGTACTCGCTGCATTGCCGGTCGGTACGGTAGCCCTGGCGGCTGACAGTGACATGCAGCTCCAGCAGGTGCTGATGTTAAGTCGTCACAATCTGCGCGCGCCGCTGGCTGATAATGGCAGCGTGCTGGAACAGTCAACGAAAAAAAGCTGGCCGCAGTGGGACGTTCCCGGCGGACAACTGACCACCAAAGGTGGCGTGCTGGAAGTCTATATGGGTAACTATACCCGTCAGTGGCTGGCACAGCAGGGTCTGGTGAAAAACGGCAGCTGTCCTGACAGCAACAACGTTTTCGTTTACGCCAACAGCCTGCAACGCACCGTGGCGACCGCCCAGTTCTTTGTTAATGGTGCTTTCCCTGGCTGTGACGTCGCCGTCACCCATCAGGATGAAATGGGCACTATGGATCCTATCTTCAATCCGGTCATCACCGACGGCAGCGAAGCATTCAATAAAAAAGCGCTGGCGGCGATGGCTGCCGCGAATGAGAAACTGTCGCTGAAGCCTGCCTTCCAGCGCCTGGAAAAGATTGTTGATTACAAAGCCTCACCGGCCTGCAACAACAAAAAACAGTGCGATCTGAGCAGCGGTCAGAACACCTTCAGTGCAGAAAACGGCAAAGAGCCGAATGTCAGTGGTCCGCTGAAAGTGGGTAACTCGCTGATGGATGCGTTCACGCTGCAGTACTATGAAGGTTTCCCGCTGGATCAGGTGGCATGGGGCCAGATCAAGACGCCTGAACAGTGGAAAGAGCTGTCGGCCATCAAAAATGGCTATCAGGATGCGCTGTTCACCAGCCCGGATGTCTCCCGTGAAGTTGCCGCGCCGCTGGTGGACTACATCCGCAGCCAGTTAGTGGATCAGGACAAAGCCAACGCGCCGAAAGTGACGCTGATGGTGGGGCATGATTCCAACATCGCCTCGCTGCTGAGTGCGTTACAGGTTAAACCTTATGATCTGCCGGATACCTACGAAAAAACGCCGATTGGCGGTCAGGTCGTCTTTGAGCGCTGGCATGATGCGAAAAACGACAAAGATCTGCTCAAGGTGGAGTATGTCTATCAGAGCGCCGATCAGCTGCGTAATGCCGATGTGCTGAGCCTGAAGAATCCGCCGAAGCGTGTCACGCTGCAGCTGGCAGGTTGTGAAACCGATGCAAACGGCTACTGCAGCTGGGATCAGTTCTCACAGGTGCTAAACAGTGCGCTGCAGGGAACCCCAATGCAGCCTGCGGCTGCGCCACAACCGGCAGCGGCCGCGCAGTCTGACGACAGCGCAGAGGCGGCAGCGACTCAGGATGCGGCGGCGGATAAGGCGCAGACGGATAAGGCCGCAGCGGCGAAAGAGAAGGCTGAGGCTGATAAAGTGGCCGCAGAGAAAGCCAAAGCGGACAAAGCGGCAGCTGATAAAGCCAAAGCAGACAAAGCGGCGGCAGACAAAGCCGCGGCGGAAAAAGCGAAAGCGGACAAGGCGGCGGCTGAAAAGGAAAAAGCAGACAAGGCGGATGCCGCCGGGAAAGCGAACGCCGATAAGGCCCCGGCGGAAGCCGCAGGCAGCGATAAGGCGGACAGCACTAACGCCGCAAACGCGCCTGCAGCTGCGAACAAGGACGAAACCAAATCGGCGGCCGCGGCGACACAGTAATCCCCTGCGCCTGCTGATAATAAAAAACCCCGTCGAGACGGGGTTTTTTTATGGTGCCGGAACGGTTATCCCGCCACGACCACCAGCTTCTGGTTGGCAAACTCTTTGATGCCCAGGTCGGACAGCTCACGACCATAGCCCGAACGTTTTACCCCGCCGAAGGGCAGCTCTGCGGAGGTATCGCTCTGCGAGTTGATGAAGACCATGCCGGTTTCGATGGCGGAGGCCAGCTGGCGGCCGCGTGCAATGTCGCGGGTCCAGACCGATCCACCCAGACCATAGTGGGAATCATTCGCCAGCGCGATAGCAGCCTGATCGTCACCGACCACATAAACCTGCGCAACCGGGCCAAAGAACTCCTGATAGTAGGCCGGATTATCCGGGGTGATGCCGGTGAGGATCGTCGGCTGATAGAAGCAGCCTTCTCCTTCAACGGCTTTGCCGCCGATCAGCAGTTTTGCGCCGCTGGCGACCGCGTCATCGACCTGTTTTACCAGACGGTCACGCGCATCGGCAGAGGAGAGCGGCCCCAGCGTGGTGTTCTCATCCAGCGGATCGCCCAGCGTGGCAGCGCTCAGCGCATCACTGAACTGGCGGATAAACTGGTCGGCAATTTTCTCATGCAGGATAAAGCGTTTAGCGGCAGTACAGACCTGACCGCAGTTGCTGAGGCGTGCCTGCACCCCCTGACGCACCGCTTCATCGAGATCCGCATCATCCAGCACCACAAACACATCGTTGCCGCCCAGTTCCAGCGTCGATTTCTTAAGATGTTTGCCCGCCTGCTCCGCGACGGCGCTGCCGGCGCGTTCGGATCCGGTCAGGGCCACACCCTGCACGCGATCGTCGGCGATCAGATCGGCAACCTGCTCGTTAGAGATGAACAGGTTGGTCCAGGCCCCTTCCGGCGCACCGGCTTCGCGAACCAGTTTCTCAAAGAGATCGGCGCAGTGCGGCACGATGTTGGCATGTTTGGCCAGCACCGGGTTACCCAGCGCCAGGTTTGGTGCCAGCACGCGCATCAGCTGATAGTAAGGGAAGTTCCACGGCTCGACGGCCACCAGCACGCCGATCGGATGATATTCGACCCAGGCTTCGCCCAGTGCGCTGGGATAGGCTTCCGGCTGCAGAATGCGTTCGGCGTTTTCGGCGTAGTAGCGGGCAATCTGCGAGCAGATTTTCACTTCACCGCGGCTCTGACCGATCAGCTTGCCCATCTCTTTACTGGCAATCGTCGCCAGCTCTTCCGCACGGCTATCAATCAGATCAGCCAGTTTTTTCAGGACCTGCAGACGCGGCTGGATCTCCCCTTTGCTCCAGGCGGAGTGGAACAGGCGGTCGGCCACCTCCAGCGCATGACTCACGGCGTCGGCGTCGTGTGAAGGCCACCTTTTCAGCAACTGGTTGTTCGCGGGATTAATGCTTTGATAGGAAGACATCGCGTTCTCCTTGGTGAGCTAAAAAGAGGAGGGCGGGAAAGTCCCGCCCCTGAATCAGACGTTTTTGCGTTCGACGGGCTTGTCATCCCAGGTCAGCAGATCTTTATCGGTCTTTTTAAATGCGCGGATCAGGACGTCGTCGCTGCCCTGCTGACGCCAGATCTCTTCGGCCAGGCGTTCATCGTAATCGGCCACTTCGAAGATGGCCTCAGCAATTTCAGGGGAGGTATGACGCAGACTGGCCCATTCGCCGACGTGATGTGCTTTCGATTGTTCAGTAGACATACTTTTCTCCTTTGATGAAATCAGCCCTTAAGTTTGACGGTCACACCGGCAACGTGTTCACCCTGGAAACGGGCGATGTTGAGTTCCGCTTCGGTCGGCTGACGCGAACCATCGCCGCCTGCCAGCGTCGTTGCGCCGTAAGGCGTCCCGCCGCGAACCTCAGAGATATCGAACAGCTCTTTGGTGCCGTAACCGATTGGCACGATCACCATGCCGTGGTGCGCCAGGGTGGTCCAGACGGACGTAATGGTCTGTTCCTGCCCGCCGCCGGTGCCGGTAGAGGTAAAGACGCTGGCGACCTTGCCGTAGAGCGCACCTGACGCCCAGAGACCGCCTGTGCGATCCCAGAACGTGCGCATCTGCCCGGACATATTGCCAAAGCGGGTCGGGGTGCCGACGATAATCGCGTCGTAGTGCGGCAGGACGTCAGGCGTCGCTTCAGCGGCCTGCTGATCGGTTTTGCCGCCCACCTGTGCGAAGCGATCGGCCTCCATCGTTTCTGGTACCCGCAGGATATCCACTTCCGCGCCGGGAACCCGACGAGCGCCTTCTGCAACCGCGTTCGCCATTGTTTCAACATGTCCGTACATCGAGTAGTAAAGCACCAGAATCTTGGCCATAGATCTCTCCAGGTGGTTTTAACGTGCAGAAAAAGTATAGAAGAGCTTTTGCCATGTGGGGGGAAGGCGGGCCCGGGGACAGAGTAGCCGGATAATATTTCAGCAGCTAATCGGTTGTTTCCCGGCAGAATGTGCGCTGTTTAATCAAATTTATGGTGATTAGTCTGTTGCTAAATGTGACTGTCAGCGGAGCGAAAGGAGAAACTGGCTATTCTTTAAGCATGGGTTGAGCCTGTGATCGGCGCTTCAGCCCTCTGTGTTGTATTCCTATTTATCGCACTACGCGACAGGAGCAGATCATGGCCACACATCGTGGAGGTTCAGGCAACTTTGCCGAAAACCGTGAACGGGCCGCAGAAGCCGGACGCAAAGGCGGAAAAAACAGCGGCGGCAATTTCAAAAACGATCCGGAGCGCGCCGCGCGTGCCGGGGAGAAAGGCGGTCGCAGCAGTCCTAAAAAAGCGGACGCCTGACCTCAATCCACCGCCGGGTGAGACCGGCGGTGAACGTCATTGCTTTTACTCCTGGCTCTCCTCACAATATTGTCCGGATACCCTATCAGGTGAATTATGTCGGACACATCCCGCGCGCTAACCCTGCGCCTGACGCGGCAGGAACTGGTGCTACTTTTTATCACGATGATCTGGGGCGGAACCTTTCTGGTGGTGCATCGCGCGATGCAGCATTCGGGGCCGTTCTTTTTTGTCGGCCTCCGTTTTGCGACCGCCGCACTGCTGCTGGCGTTCTTTTTCCGGCGCTATCTGGCCGGCATCACCTGGCTGGAGGTGAAGGCGGGCGCGCTGATTGGCCTGTCGATCGCCGGGGGCTATGGGCTGCAGACCTGGGGAATGCAGACCATCTCCAGCAGTCAGTCCGCGTTTCTTACGGCGCTCTATGTGCCGGTGGTGCCGCTTTTGCAGTGGCTGTTTCTGCGGCGTCCGCCCGGCCTGATGTCGTGGCTGGGGATCGCGCTGGCTTTTACCGGCCTGCTGCTGGTGGCTGGTCCGCAGGATGGGCGCATCAGCCTCAACCCGGGCGAACTGGCGACGCTGCTCAGTACCCTGGCGATCGCCGCTGAGATCATCCTGATCAGTCGCTACGCCGGTAAGGTGGATGTGCGCCGTGTGACGCTGATCCAGCTGGCGGTGGCTTCGCTGTGCGCCTTTGGGCTGATGATCCCCAACGGGGAAGGGGTGCCTGCACTCTCTACGCCGCTGCTGCTGAGCGCACTGGGGCTGGGGGCCGCCAGCGCGCTGATTCAGGTCACCATGAACTGGGCGCAGCGCAGCGTTTCACCGACCCGCGCAACGGTGATCTATGCCGGGGAACCGGTCTGGGCGGGCGTGGTGGGACGTATAGCGGGTGAGCGGCTGCCCGGGCTGGCGTTGCTGGGCGGGGCGCTGATCGTCTGCGGGGTGATCGTCAGCGAACTGCGGCTGAAGCGGAAAAAAGCGGTGCAGCCTGCGGCCACACCGCTGGAGTAGCTAGCCCTGCTGTCGCGCCAGCGGCTTATCCTGCTGCTGCGCGGTGCGACGGCGCAGCAGCGCGTTGAGGATAATTGCGCCAAAGGTGGCCGTGCCGATGCCGCCCAGGGTGAAAGAGCCGATTTTCAGCGCGAAGTCGCCCGCGCCGAGCACCAGCGTCGTCGCCACCATAATCAGATTACTGTTCTGACCCAGATCGACATGGTTCTGCACCCAGATGCGTGCACCCGCCACCGCAATCAGCCCGAACACCACAATGGAGGCGCCGCCAATGACCGGTGCCGGAATGGTGTGGATCAGCGCACCAAACTTCGGCGAGAAACCGGCCAGAATGGCGATGATGGCGGCGGCGACAAATGCCAGCGTCGAGTAGACTTTGGTCACCGCCATCACGCCGATATTCTCGGCATAGGTGGTGACGCCGCTGCCGCCGACGGAACCGGAGAGCATCGTGGCCAGACCGTCGCCTGCAAAGGCGCGGCCCATATAGGGATCGAGATTCCGGCCGGTCATGCCCGCTACCGCTTTTAAGTGGCCGAGGTTTTCTGCCACCAGAATGATCGCCACCGGCGCGATCAGCACGATCGCCTGCAGATCAAAGGTCGGGGCGGTGGTGTGCGGCAGACCAAACCACGCGGCCTGTGAGAGCAGGGTAAAGTCGACCGGCTTGCCCAGCCCCAGAACGTTGGTCAGCAGCGCATAGAGTGCCCAGGCCAGGATCAGCCCGACCAGAATCAGCAGACGCTGAACCATCCCGCGGGTAAACACCGCTACCAGCCCGATGCAGAGCACGGTCATCACCGCCACCCAGCTGTCAAACGCCGAGGCGGAGACGTTGTGTACCGCAATCGGCGCCAGATTCAGGCCGATCGCCATCACCACCGCGCCGGTCACCACCGGCGGCATCAGGTTTTCGATCCAGCGCGTGCCGGACTTCATCACCACCAGTCCGATCAGCATGTAGAGCAGGCCGCAGGCGATCACCCCGCCCAGCGCGACGCTGAGATGGGGATTGAGCCCCTGGCCGCTGAAGCCGGTGACCGCAATCACCACACCGACAAACGCCGCACTCGATCCCAGATAGCTGGGCACCCGGCCGCCGGTAATAAAGAAGAACAGCAGCGTACCTATACCCGAAACCAGAATCGCCAGATTCGGGTCCAGCCCCATCAGCAGCGGCATCAGCACCGTTGCACCAAACATCGCGACCGCATGCTGTAACCCCAGCACCAGCGTCTGCCCCAGCGGCAGCGTCTCATCCGGGGCGATAATACCGTTTTCAGTTAAAGCCGACTTCTTCTGCCATTGTGGAAACCAGGATTGTGCCATCGTCTACTCCAGAGCATCATGACTGCCGGTGGGTGCGAAAAAAACGTTAACGGGCTTCCTGCCGCTTCAGGGGATGGTATCCCCGATCAAACCACGCCAGTCCGTGGTTCTCCTCACTGTGAACCACGTCGACGACTTCGCAGAACAGCGTGTCATGCGTACCGATGCTGACAATCTGGGTGATGCGGCAGTCGAAAGAGGCGACCGCGCCGCGCAGCACCGGCGAGCCGGTGACGGCCGCTGACCACTCTGCGGCGCTGAACCGCTCAGCCATCGGCGTTTTCCCCCCGAACAGGCTGGAGAGGTCTTCGTGACCCGCCGCCAGCGTGTTGACGCAGAGCTGCATATTTTCGCGGAACACCGGGTAAACCGAGGCGGCGCGATTCAGGCAGACCAGCAGCGTCGGCGGCGAGTCCGTCACGCTGCACACGGCGGAGGCGGTAAACCCTGCGCGTCCGGCCGGACCTTCGGTGGTAATGATGTTGACCGCGGCACCCAGCCGCGACATCGCATTGCGGAACGCCAGCTTCTCAACGGCGGGGGTAAGGGTATCCAGGCTCATAATCTTCTCCGTAACGGGTTATCCGGCGACGCGCCGCAGCGGCTGCACGTCATCCGTCTGATCCAGCCACTGCAGCAGCAGGGCATTGAAGTTTTCGGCGTCGGTGACGCTCATGGCATGTCCGCCCCAGGCCATGCTCTGTTCGGTGGCGGCGGGCAGCGCCCGGGCCAGCGCGGCCGAGCAGCTCCACGGCACCAGCAGATCGTCCTGACTGGCGATCACCAGCACCGGCTGGGTAATGGCCTCTGCCTGTGCGCGGAAGTCGGCGTGCATCAGCGCATGCAGCCGCCGCATCAGGTTCTCCTGGCCCTGAAAATGGGCGATGTGATGGCGATCCTCCTGCGCCATCCGCGCCTGATGCTGCGCCATCCACTCCGCAGGATAGAGAAACAGCGGCTGCGCGCGGACAAAGGCCGCCACGCCGCTGTTGAGCAGCAGCGCCTGCCGCGTCTCAAAGCAGCGCCGGGTATGGGGATGCAGCGTCAGCCAGCCGTTAATGACCACGATCCGGTCGATGCGTGTCGGGAAATCCAGCGCCAGCTGCAGCCCGATCAGCCCGCCCAGCGCATGACCGACCAGGCTGAAGCGCAGGATGCCCTGCTGCGCCAGCGCGTCGGCCAATTCCGCCGCCATCATCGCCATGCTGTAATCTTCGGGCAGACGGTCAGCGCTGCGCCCGGTGCCGCGCTGGTCATAGAGCACCACCCGATAGCGCGCAGTCAGCGCTGCCAGTTGTGGCTGCCAGAACCCCGCCACGCCGCCCAGACCGGAGGCGAGCACCAGCGTCGGTGCATCGGGATCCTGCAGACCCAGAATATCCAGTTGCATCAGACCTCCGTACGGCCGATGTGCGCCACCGAGGCGATCTCAATCAGCGCATCCGGCTTAACCAGTCCGCACTGAATACAGAAGCGGGCGGGCTTGTCGCCGGGAAAATAGTCGGCGTAGACCTGATTGACCGCCGCGTAGTTGGCCCAGTCGGTGATAAAGATTGAGTTGAAGGTTACATCCGCCAGGCTGCCGCCCGCGGTTTCGATGACCTTTTTAATGGTCTCCAGCACATGGCGGGTCTGCGCGGCGGCATCCCCGACGTGGACCACGTTGTTCTCCGCGTCAAACGGCAGGGTGCCGGAGACATAGACCACCCCATCCGCCAGGGTGCCTGGCACAAATGGCGCGATAGGGGTTGTGGTGCCCGGCGGCACAATAATCGTTTTCGGCATAGCGTCATCCTCGGGTTGAATTAGCGGGTATTCAGGCTTTCGCAGAAGGTTTCGACATCCGACACCCAGCCAAAAAAGGTTTCGATGTTGAACAGGGCGGCCTGCTGAGCCGAGGGCGGTCCAGCCTGATACGTGGCGTCTTCCAGCACCACGCCGAAATATTCAAGGAAGAAGCCGTCGCGCAGCGTCGACTCCACGCAGACGTTGGTGGCAATGCCGGTAAAGATCAGATGCCGGATGCCGCGGCTGCGCAGCATACTGTCGAGCGGCGTGTTATAGAAACCGCTGTAGCGCGATTTTGGCAGCACGATGTCACCCGGCTGCGGCACCAGCTCATCGACCAGCGCATAATCCCAGCCCCCCTTCGACAGCAGCGAACCCTGCAGCTCGGGCCGTTTACGCATGGTTTTCAGAGCGTTGGATTTATGGAAGTTGGGCGAACCGGCGTCGCCCGCCTCTACATAATCACTGTCCCAGCCGTTCTGGAACCAGATAATCTGCACGCCTGCCGCGCGGGCCGCCGTCACCGCCTGATGGATCTTCGCGATGACCGGCTTTGTAGCGGAAACATCGAAGCCCGCCAGATCGAGATAGCCACCTTCCGTGGCGTAGGCATTCTGCATATCCACCACAATCAGCGCCGACTGCGCGGGGGGAAAGGCGATCGGTTCGGGACGCGCCGGCAGTTCGACCTGAGGAATATCCCGGATGTGAGCGCAGTAAACGGTTTTCATTACGCCACCTCCTGCTGTGCGTCCAGCAGGGCGCTGCGACAGGCCATCAGCGGCTGAATATGCTGGCCAAAGTTCTCGATCCCCTGCAGGAAATCGTCAAACGTCAGCAGCACGCCGTGGGTGCCTTCAACCTGCGCCACCTCATCCAGCATCTTCGCCACGCTGGCATAGGAGCCGACCAGGGTGCCCATGTTGATGTTGACGGCCGAAACGGGATCCGCCATCTGGCGCACGTTGGTATCGCTGCCCGATTTGGTGTCCTGCTGGCTCTGGGTGGTGAGCCACGAGAGCGCCTCTTCATCCGCACCGGCTTTGTAATGTTCCCACTTCGCCCGCGCCTCTTCGTCGGTTTCTGCCGCGATAATCATAAACAGCACGTAAGAACCCACGTCGCGGCCCGCTTTCTCCGCCGCCTGCTTCATGCGCACCGACGTTGCGCTGAAGGCCGCTGGCGTATTGACGCCTTTGCCGAAGCAGAAGTTGTAGTCTGCGTGCTGCGCCGAGAAGGCCATCCCGGCATCGCTCTGTCCGGCGCAGATCACCTTCATCGGGCGCTGCGGCTGCGGACTGACGCGGCAGTCATTCATGGTGAAGAATTCACCCTTAAAGTCTGAGCGGCCGGTGCCCCACAGGTCGCGCAGCACGGTGACATATTCGGTGAGATAGGCGTAGCGGCTGCTGAAATACTCATCGCCGGGCCACATCCCCATCTGCTCATATTCCGGCTTCTGCCAGCCGGTCACCAGATTGACGCCGAAACGCCCGCCCGAAATAGAGTCGATGGTGGAGGCCATGCGCGCCACGATCGCCGGAGGCAGCGTCAGGGTGGCGGCGGTGGCGTAAATCTCAATGCGGGAGGTGACGGCGGCCAGGCCAGCCATCAGGGTAAAGGACTCCAGATTGTGATCCCAGAATTCGGTTTTTCCGCCGAAGCCGCGCAGTTTGATCATCGAGAGCGCAAAGTCGAAATGGTAATGCTCTGCTTTCAGCACGATCGCCTTGTTCAGTTCAAAGGTCGGCATGTACTGCGGTGCGTTGGATGAAATCAGCCAGCCATTGTTACCAATCGGAATAAAGACGCCTATCTTCATGTGAAACCTCGTTGCGATGGGGGAAAGGTGTTTCACGCGCGGCACTGCATCCTGCGACTTCCCTGTGGGCTGCGCTCAGTCACAATTTTGCAAACTGTGTGCCACATTTTTTATTGTGATAAATAACAATGAGTTAAAATTAACCCGAAAGAGGTAAGTGGACTGTCGGGTCCATTTCAGACCGTTTGGTCAAAAATCGCTGCACGTTTTGCATGCAGGCTGAGCAAAAAAGGTGCAGGCGGGCCGTTAGGCACACCTCCCGGCCTTTGCTATGATGCGCTGACACCAGATGGATGAGGTAAACCTGTGAAAACCGATGAAAAAAAGCCAACGCGTCGTTCGCGTGCCGTCGCGGCGAAGCGGGCCGCCATACTGGAAGCGGCACTGACCTTCTTCTCACAGTTTGGCATTCACGGCACCAGTCTCGACAAGGTGGCCGAGCTGGCCGACGTCTCCAAGACCAATCTGCTCTACTATTTTCCCTCTAAGGAAGCGCTCTATGTGGCGGTGCTGAAGGAGATTCTGGATGTCTGGCTGGCTCCGCTGCGCGCGCTGACCCACGACCAGGATCCGCTGATGGCCATCCGGCATTATATCCGGCTGAAGCTGGAGGTCTCGCGCGACCATCCGCAGGCGTCACGGCTGTTCTGCCTGGAGATGCTGCAGGGCGCGCCACTGCTGAAAGGGGAGCTGGCCGGCGATCTCAAGCAACTGGTGGATGACAAGGCGGCGATTATCGAACGCTGGATAGCGGAAGGGCGTCTGGCCGGCGTTCAGCCGCAGCATCTGATCTTTATGCTGTGGGCTACCACGCAGCACTACGCCGATTTTGCCACACAGGTGGAGGCGGTGACCGGCCAGACGCTCAGCGATCCGGCGTTTTTCGATCAGACGGTTGAGAATGTGCAGCGCATGATCATCGAAGGTATTCGCGTGCGCTGAAACAGGGGGCGTTCGCCGACAGGGTAACGGGGGGAGAGTCATGGATTCTGTGTCGCAGTTTGTACTGGGTTCCGCGGTCAGCGTCGCGGTGATGGGGCGTCGGGTGCCGGTCTGGCAGGCCGCGCTGGTGGGCGGGATCTGCGGCACCCTGCCGGATCTGGATGTTTTTCTCGATCACGGTGACGCGATTCGCAATATGACCCTGCATCGCACCGACAGCCATGCGCTGCTCTGGCTTACGCTCGTCTCACCCGTGCTCGCCTGGCTGGTGGCGGGGCTGTTTCGTCGCGGGGTACGATGGCCGCAGTGGTGGCCCGCCATCTGGCTGGCGCTGATTACGCATCCGCTGCTGGATCTGATGACGGTCTATGGCACCCAGTTGGGTCTTCCCCTGACCGATTACCCCTATGCGGTCGGCAGTATCTATATCGTCGATCCACTCTATACGCTGCCGCTGCTGGCCGGCCTGGGTGTGGCGCTCTGGCGGCGCAGTGACAGGGGGCTGCGCGCCAACCGGGTCGGACTCGCGCTGAGCACTCTCTATCTGGCGTGGAGTGGGGTGATTCAGGGGGTTGCAGGCGGGCAGATCCACGATTCGCTGGTGCAGCAGGGGATCCCGGCGGACAGGGTACTGGTCACGCCCACGCCCTTTAACACCCTGGTCTGGCGCAGCGTCGTGCTGACACCCGACCGCTATGGCGAAGCCTACTGGTCGCTGTTATCGCCGTCCCGCCCGCTGCAGGTGACGTGGTATCCGCGGCACCCCGAACTGTTCGACCGTTTCCGGGGCAACGGGTACGCAGAACGCGTTGCCTGGTTCAGCCACGGCTTTTATGCACTGCGTGAGCAGGGTGGACAGACGACCATTGCCGATCTGCGCATGGGGGAAGGGGAGGCCTATACCTTTACCTTCGGACTTGGCACGCCTGAGCAGCCCGATCCGCGCCCGCAGCGTCTGCCGTATCAGCGTCCGGAATTCTCCGCCCTTTTCTCAGCGCTGGCTGAACGGCTGTAAAAAAAAAGCCCGGTCAGATGACCGGGCGGATTTCAGCGTACTGCGTCTCAGCGGCTGCGACGACGGCGCAGCATCCAGCCTGCACCCAGCAGGGCAAACCAGAGCGGCGTCACCATCAGCGCCTGACGCGTGTCATCCTGCAGCGTCAGCAGCACCAGTACAAAGGCGAAGAAGGCCATGCAGACCCAGCACATGAATTTGCCCAGCGGCATCTTAAACGCCGACTTCGCGTGGCGCTGCGGATGCTTCTTCCGGTAGGCCAGGTAGCTGCAGAGGATGATGGTCCAGACGAACATAAACAGAATGGCCGACACGGTCGTCACCAGGGTAAAGACCTTCATCACATCCGGGATCAGGTAGATCAGCGCCACGCCCACCAGCAGGCAGAGGCAGGAGAAGAAGAGGCCGGTCGTGGGCACCGAACGCGCCGAAAGCCGGCCAAAGGCGCGGCTCGCCACACCCTGCTGTGACAGACCATAAAGCATACGGCTGGTGGAGAAGATGCCGCTGTTGGCGGAAGAGGCCGCCGAGGTCAGCACCACAAAGTTAACAATACTCGCCGCCGCAGGCAGGCCAATCAGGACGAACATCTCCACAAACGGACTGCGGTCGGCCATCACCTGGGTCCACGGCGTCACCGCCATAATGACCATCAGCGCCAGCACGTAGAACATAATGACGCGCAGCGGAATCGCATTGATCGCACGCGGTAAGACTTTATGCGGATCGTGCGTCTCTGCCGCAGCCGTACCCACCAGTTCAATACCGACAAACGCAAACACCGCAATCTGGAATCCGGCAAAGAAGCCGCTGATGCCTTTCGGGAACAGACCGCCGTGCTCCCAGATATTGCTCAGTGCCGCCGTACCGCCGCCAGGCGAAGGGTAGTGAAGCCAGACCAGCACGACGCCGGTCACAATCAGCGCCACAATGGCGACGATTTTAATGATCGCGAACCAGAACTCCATTTCACCAAAGAGTCTGACAGTGGCAATGTTCAGCGCCAGGAACACCACGACGCAGAGCAGGGCGCTCATCCAGATCGAAAATCCGGGGAACCAGAGCTGGAAATAGGCGCTGATCGCGACCACGTCGGCAATCCCGGTCACGACCCAGCAGAACCAGTAGGTCCAGCCCGTAAAATAACCGGCCCACGGGCCGAGCAGGTCAGCGGCAAAATCGCTGAAGGATTTGTATTCGAGGTTGGAGAGCAGCAGCTCTCCCATGGCGCGCATCACGAAGAACAGCATAAAACCGATGATCATATAAACGAAGATGATCGAGGGGCCGGCCAGGCTGATCGTCTTCCCCGAGCCCATAAACAGGCCGGTGCCGATCGCACCCCCAATGGCGATGAGCTGGATGTGGCGATTATGCAGATTACGCTGGAGCTTGTCGGGCGCCTCTAGTGCGCGCGTGGTTTCTTTAGATTGATCAACCATAGAATTGTCTTTCCTGTCTTGATGTTGTGTCAGCTCTGCTGGCTGTTAGAAAACGCGCCTGCCCGGAGGCAAGTCGGCATAAGATAGAGGAAGAGAGCCGGAATCGGGTAACGCTTTTTTATCAATTGTGACGCCGCTGCTGCCGTCAGCGGTAATAACGCACAGTTTCGGTCACTCCTCCGTCAGTCTGGGTAATTATTCATCACGTTCTGTCAGGCGCAGGGCGAAAAAGGGGATCTGCCTCTACACTTTTTGTTTGTTAATCATCATGCTGCAAAGGGATCTATGCGCACGCTTATCCTGTTTTTGCTGTTAATCGCACTGGGATGGGGCAGCTTACCCTGGCTTAAGCAGCATCTGCCGCCAGCGTTCAATCCCTTTACGCCGCTCTCTGTGACCGATCCGCCCGGATGGATGACGCAGATTAAGATGAAACGCCTCGCCGGTGATGCGGACGCCTGTCTGGACGTCTTGCGCCGGGCGCAACAGGCGGGCTGGGTCAGCTTCAGCGAGCGCCCCGCAATCACGGGCGCCTGCCCGATTAGCCAGCCGCTGCGGATCCAGAAACTGGGCAGGGTCAGCCTGAGCAGCAGTTTTCTGGCGAGCTGTCCGATGGCGGTAGCCACGACCATGTATGCACTGCGCAGCCGCCAGCAGACGATCCGCGATATGCACAGTCCGCTGGTCCGGATTAACCATGTGGGCAGCTACGCCTGCCGCAATATCTACCATCGCGCACAGGGGCGGCGCAGCGAGCATGCCACCGCCGATGCCCTGGATATCACTGGCTTTCAGCTGGCGGATGGTCAGCGTATCGACGTTGGTCGCCACTGGCAGCAGCCGGCAGAGAAAGCCGCCATGCTGCATACGCTCTGGCGCGGAGGCTGCGAAGTCTTTGGTAATGCGCTTGGGCCGGACTATAACGCCGCACACGCCTCACATTTTCATCTGGGTATGCGTGGCGCTGGCTACTGCCGCTGAATCATCAGAAAGGATAACGTTCGGCGGTGAGCCAGCCCCACCGGACCAGCAGAAATAAAAGCCCTGCAGGGTAGCCGCACATCCCGCCGGCGTTCGTTCGTCCCGGATGAACGAATGCCGGGTCGATTAATAGCACTCTTTTTTAGTGCCACTCTTTTTAATAGGAAAGTGTTAAGCCGCTAAACAAACTGATCAGATTTTCTCCATATTCTGATTGCGCCTGCGACCGCCCGGATGAAATTATTTCAGCACAGGGCAGGCGTGCAGTAAGGGAAATTAATTGTTTATTTAAAAGGGATCGCTAAGAAATAACCGGCCGCGTTTCGTGCGGAAAAATTATTTTCAGATACGTCAGAGGCGTGACTATCGGTAAAGTGATTTTCATGACTAGAATAGAGTCAGTGAAGGGCGAACTGCGGTCGGGAATAGTGATCGCCGACACATATTGCGGGCAGAGAGAAGAATTAAGTCAAATCCGGACGCGCCCGGCACTTTTCGGCAAATCAGATTATCCGCAGTATGAAAAAAGGCGTGAGGGTGCAGCAGGAGAGAAAGGGGGAAACGCGGGCGGCGCTAATCACAACGTTTGATTTACCCTGCTGAAATAGCCCGTGGCGACACCTGCCGTCCAGCGGCGACGCCCGAACGGTAACATCGTCCAGGGCCGCTACGGCCGCGGGCGGGCAGCGATTCTCGTGGGCGGCGACATGCACTATTTGCTCTAAGGCGGAATGCCCCGCGGTTATCTGACTTAAGGCTTATTTCCTGATAAAAAATATGTAGTCATTCCCGTTACGGTTTCGCTTATTGCTCCACAATTAACGCTTTGTTTACTCTTTATTTACGCAATACACGCATCCTTATGCGCTATTTCAGGCAGGGAAATCGGACTCAGACTTTTTTAACCGCCGTATCAGGGATTGAAATCCTATCAGAAAAATCTTATTCTTTTGGGGTGATTGAAATTGCTGTGATCGGCCTCACATTGTATGGGCAGAGCCACGTTTTCATTCCCTCATCCCGGTGAAAGGTTAAATGCGCTGCAGAATCCGACGGCTTCATGCCTGGAATAAATTAATCTTCTTCTGCTGATTTATTTTAACGGATGAATCCGACTGAATAACACCGCAAAGGCGAGTGGAAAAACGCTGAGGCAATATGAGCACTGAAAATTATTTCGCCTGGCGAAGTGAGGTGAAAAAACAATTTCAGGCATTAACGCTTTCTTCCGAACTGAAGGCATTATTGCAACACTTTACTGAATCTTTAGGCTTCGACTATTTTGCCTTTCTGATTCAGCATCCGGTGCCTTTTACCCGACCGCGTATTCATTTGCATAGCACCTACCCCCGACTCTGGGTAAAGCGTTATGAGAAGCAGAATTATTACGCTGTCGATCCGGTGCTCACATTATGTCAGCAGCCGGGCAGGGGGATGGCCTGGTCACGGGAGCAGTTTGCTGACGCCGGCAACCTGTGGGATGAGGCGAGAGAATATGGGCTGCTTAGCGGTTTTTCGTGCTCTGCAATGGCACCAAATCGCGTCATTGGTATATTATCTATATCATCGAAACAGTCCATTCCTGTCCAGCTCTGCCATGCTGAGCTGGAGGTAAAACTACATCTTTTAGCGGAACTAAGCCTGGATACGCTGGAACGCATCCGCGATGAAGCCATGATGGTACTGAAGAACGAGTTTAGTCAGCGCGAGCTGGAAATTCTGAAATGGACAGCCGAAGGAAAAACGGCGGCCGAAATTTCACTGATTTTATCTATCTCTGAACATACCGTTAACTTTCATCAAAAAAATATGCAAAAGCGTTTCAATGTTTCCAATAAAACGCAAATTGCCTGCTATGCAGCGGCAATCGGACTGATCTGAACATAAACAACTGCCACATTTAGCAGTTCCTTTGTTCGGGTCAGTTGTCTACCCTGCGCCGGGTCTTTGCCAGGCTGGCGCAAAGAAATCACAGCAACATGGGGATGTCAGAGGCGCATAATGAAAATAGTGCAAACGCAGTTAAAGGATATGCCATCCTCATTACTTGCCGAGCTGGGCAGCTACCGGTACAGCGTCTTTGCGCGCGGCGAGGGGTGGTCAATTCCTCCCCGCCTCAGCACGCCTGGACAGGAGTATGATCGCTACGATCGTTCAGATGTGACCTGGCTGATCGCCTGGAATGCCCGCTTCGGGATCAGCGGCTGCGCCCGTCTGATGCCGTGGTTTGAGCCTGAGCAGAGCGAAGGCATCGTCCTGCCGTTCAGTCATGAGAAGGTGTGGGAGATGTCGCGCTTTTCCGCCCGGCTGGAGGTGGACGCCGAACTGCCACTGAATATTCTGTGGCACGCGGTGCAGCTGGCAGAACTGAACGGCATGGAATACATCATCAGCTCGGCCACGCCGATGCTGGAGAAAATGTTTGAGCAGCATCAGGTTGTTTACGAACCGCTGACGCCGGGACTGATTCTGTCGGAAGATAATCTGTTTGCGATCCGGATTCCGGTGGTGCAGCCCGCGCTGGCCGAGAAGTATCGTGGCACACGGCGCTTCAGCCCGGAAGAGGTGCTGCCGACGCTGGGCGTGTCGGTGAACTGGCAGGCACATAATTAACGGATTTGCCCCCGTCGCGGGGGCAGAGTGCTTACTGGCGGTAAGCCGTTTTGATCTGTTTGATGGTATTGCTGAACACTTCCGCCTGCGGCTTATCGCCCAGCGTCTGCACATAGCGCTCCATGTTGATAATCACTTTTCCGGCATCAGCCTGACCCATCCCTTTGAGGATAAGGGTGATCATCATCTTCAGACCCGCGATTTCATCCGATAATTTCTGGGCTTCCTGCGAAGTAGCAAAATCTTCATCGCTCATAAGTTTCTCCTTGGTGAATGACAACGTGTCGGCCCTCTGTCCGCACAGCAATCCGTGAGTATACCACAGGGGCATGAAGTTGCTGGCGCAGCGGCTTCGCTTTACGCTGAAGTGCTGGTTTGTCCAGTGCAACTAATCAATCTCTGCAAGTAATTACTGCCACGTCACGCTGAGTGACTGCGCCGGGTCGACCTGCAGCGGCATGCCGTGGCGGGTGATTAATCTGCTGATATACAGCGGGTTACCGGATTATTAAGCGGTCCGGTTGGTTGTAAGAAAAGTCTGTTTAAGCGCGTAACCGGTATCCGCAGACAATCATGCAAAGCGGCCACAGTTTTACTTTGTTGATGTGCTTTTGAGGTAAAAGCGGGTATGATTACCCCTTGCAATCCTGAATTGCTTCCTCTTTTTTAGCCTCTGGAGTTTCCCCGTTGATCAGTGTGCTTCTTGTTGATGACCATGAACTTGTCCGTGCCGGTATCCGTCGCATCCTGGAGGATGTCAAAGGTCTGGCCGTGGTCGGAGAGGTGAACTGTGGCGAGGATGCGGCGAAGTGGTGCCGCTCCCATCAGGTTGATGTGATCCTGATGGACATGAACATGCCGGGCATCGGCGGACTGGAGGCGACGCGCAAAATCGTGCGCTATAACCCCGATATCAAAATCATCATGCTGACCATTCACACGGAAAATCCGCTGCCTGCTAAAGTGATGCAGGCGGGTGCCGCCGGCTACCTGAGTAAAGGGGCTGCGCCGCAGGAGGTGATCAATGCCATCCGCTCAGTAAACGCCGGTCAGCGCTACATCGCATCGGACATTGCTCAGCAGATGGCGCTGAGTCAGATTGAGCCGCAAAAAGCGGAATCCCCCTTCAGCTGTTTGTCGGAAAGGGAATTGCAGATTATGCTGATGATCACCCGTGGACAAAAGGTGACGGAAATTTCCGAGCAGTTAAATCTCAGTCCTAAAACCGTTAACAGTTACCGCTACCGGATGTTCAGTAAGCTGAATATCAGTGGCGACGTCGAGTTAACGCATCTGGCCATTCGACATGGCCTCTTTAATGCGGAGCCGTTAATCAGTAGTGAATGACGTTTTTGATTCTAAAGCCTTTCTGAGTACGGTAACCAGCAAGCCCGGTGTTTACCGCATGTATGACGCCTCAGGCACTGTCATCTATGTGGGTAAAGCCAAAGACCTGAAGAAGCGTCTGACCAGCTACTTCCGCACCCAGGTCGGCAGCCGCAAAACCGAAGCGCTGGTCAGCAATATCCAGCACATCGATGTCACCGTTACCCATACCGAAACCGAAGCGCTGCTGCTTGAGCATAACTACATCAAGCTCTATCAGCCGCGCTATAACGTGCTGCTGCGCGACGATAAATCCTATCCCTACATCTTTCTGAGCAGCGATACCCACCCGCGGCTGGCGATGCACCGTGGCGCCAAACATGCCAAAGGGGAGTACTTTGGTCCGTTCCCCAACGGCTATGCGGTACGCGAAACCCTGGGGCTGCTGCAGAAAGTCTTTCCTATCCGTCAGTGCGAAAACAGCGTCTACCGCAATCGCTCCCGACCCTGTCTGCAGTATCAGATAGGCCGCTGTCTGGGGCCCTGTGTGGCGGGTCTGGTCAGCGAAGAGGAGTATGCACAGCAAACCGATTACGTGCGGCTTTTCCTGGCCGGTAAGGACGATCAGGTTCTGAACCAGCTGGTGAAACGCATGGAAGAGGCCAGCGTCGGCCTGCGCTTTGAAGAGGCGGCCCGGCTGCGCGATCAGATTCAGGCCGTGCGCCGCATCACCGAGAAGCAGTTTGTCTCGAATCAGGGCGATGACCTGGATGTAATGGGCGTGGCGTATGACGCAGGCATGGCCTGTCTGCATGTGCTCTTTATCCGCCAGGGTAAGGTGCTGGGCAGCCGCAGCTACTTCCCGAAGGTGCCGGTGGATACCGATCTGGCGGAGGTCGTACAGACCTTTGTCGGGCAGTTCTACCTGCAGGGCAGCGAGGCTCGCACCCTGCCGGGCGATATCCTGCTGGACTTCACCCTGCCGGAGCGCGAGCTGCTGGCTGAGTCACTTAGTGAGCTGGCGGGACGCCGGGTCAACATTCAGAGCAAGCCGCGTGGCGATCGCGCCCGTTACCTGAAGCTGGCACGCACCAACGCTGCGACGGCGCTGACCACGCGTCTGTCACAGCACTCGACCATCCATCAGCGGCTGATGGCGCTGGCGGAGTTTCTGACGCTCGACAAAATCAGGCGCATGGAGTGTTTCGACATCAGTCACACCATGGGCGAGCAGACCATCGCCTCCTGCGTGGTGTTTGACCAGAACGGGCCGCTGCGCGCCGATTATCGTCGCTACAACATCACCAGCATCACGCCGGGTGATGACTACGCCGCCATGAATCAGGTGCTGCGACGCCGTTATGGTAAGGCGATTGAAGAAGATAAGATCCCGGATGTGATTCTGATCGACGGCGGTAAAGGCCAGCTGGCCCAGGCGCTGCAGGTTTTCGCCGAACTGGATGTGCCCTGGGACAAGAGCCGGCCTGTTCTGCTGGGCGTCGCCAAAGGCAGCGATCGTAAAGCGGGCCTGGAGACGCTGTTCTTCGAAGCGGAAGGCGAGGGCGTTTCGCTGCCGCCAGATGCCCCGGCGCTGCATGTGATTCAGCATATTCGTGACGACGCTCACAACCATGCGATTTCGGGCCACCGTAAAAAACGGGCTAAAGTGAAGAACACCAGTGCGCTGGAAAGCATCGAAGGGGTAGGGCCAAAACGGCGTCAGCAACTGCTTAAGTACATGGGGGGCCTGCAACCGCTGCTGAATGCGTCGGTGGAGGAGATCGCCAATGTGCCTGGTATCTCGCACGCGCTGGCAGAAAAAATATACTACTCCCTGAAACACTAGCATTGAAACAGGGGGGGCAATGTAGGAACATAGGACAAATTCTACCTATATCCAGACAGTTACCGGCATATGCAATTAAACATCCCGACGTGTCTCACCCTGTTTCGAGTCGTGCTCATTCCGTTCTTTGTGCTGGCTTTCTATCTGCCGTTTCACTGGGCGCCGCTGGCGACCGCCTTAATCTTTGTTTTTGCAGCCATCACGGACTGGTTCGACGGTTTTCTGGCACGTCGCTGGAAGCAGACGACGCGCTTCGGGGCCTTTCTCGACCCGGTTGCGGACAAGGTGATGGTGGCGATTGCGCTGGTGCTGGTAGCCGAATATTTCCACGCCTGGTGGATTACGCTGCCTGCCGCGACCATGATTGCGCGTGAGATCATTATCTCTGCGCTGCGTGAGTGGATGGCGGAAATTGGCAAGCGCAGCAGCGTCTCGGTTTCCTGGATTGGTAAGGTCAAAACGACCGCGCAGATGTTCTCCCTGTTTGCGCTGCTGTGGCGTCCGGATGCCACCGTCGTCGCGGTGGGTGTGGTGGCGTTGTACATCGCTGCCGTGCTGACATTCTGGTCAATGTTCCAGTATTTAAGCGCCGCGCGTGGCGATCTGCTCGAACCGTGATCGATACGATTTAAAAAGCAGCAAACGGACGGGTTGGGAGGATAATTTTATTGACTCAATCCGTCAGGTCAGTAGAATGCAACGCATCGAAAGGCAGCGAGTCTGCCAGAAGATAAGTAAAATCAGCAGGTTCGACGAAATTGCTGAAATTTGCGGGAATAGCTCAGTTGGTAGAGCACGACCTTGCCAAGGTCGGGGTCGCGAGTTCGAGTCTCGTTTCCCGCTCCAGATTCGCAGGCCAGGTTAACCTGGCGGCACATCAGTTTAAGGCGCGTTGGCAGAGTGGCTATGCAGCGGATTGCAAATCCGTGTACCTCGGTTCGACTCCGGGACGCGCCTCCAGTTACACCCTGCCCGGGTGGTGAAATCGGTAGACACAAGGGATTTAAAATCCCTCGATCGTAAGGTCGTGCGGGTTCAAGTCCCGCCCCGGGCACCACATCGATTTACCTATAAAATCAATGATAAGCAGTGTCGTAAGCCGCCCCATTAGAGGCGGTTTTTTTGTGCCTGCTGTCTGACACACTCCTTCAATCCATTCTCTGTTCAGCCACGCGAGCTGAATACCAGTTGTTCCTCGGTGTCACTCACCAGAACCATCTTTTGCGCCTCGCCGCTGGAGGAGACAAACGTCACTTCATTGCCGATGCCGAGCGCATCGAACGCCTCTGTAGACTGTATCCGCTTCTGAATCTCCAGCACCATGCGTGATGCAAAGGGGTGTTCGTTCACCTTATCGATATGGTAGCTGGCGGTGAAATTCAGCTCAGGCTGATCGACGACGTAGAATTGTCCTGAAGGCATAGTACGGACCTCGCGATAAAAGTGGTCCGGCGCGCTGGCCGGAACAGGTTGCCTTAACAGGTAAGGTTAGCTGAATTATCGCGCTGCACGGCCAGCGATCTCAGATTTCTGAATCCGGGTGCAGGTGGGAAAAATAGGTGCCGCTTGCGCTTGCCTGTCCGGAAAGTGCCGCTACCCTTATCTGTAACGGTTCACTTTTCGGGCACACTGTTCGGGCATGGTATAAAGGTATTACTGCAACTCAGCATGAGTTGACGATGCGGGTTCAATTCCTGCTGCCCGGTCCACCTCTTCTCTCCCAACGCCCGTTGCTAAAAGCGCATCTGATGCGGTTAACCCCTTTATGCGGCCCACTCGCCGTGCAGTAAACACCATTTTCCCGGGTTTTCAGCGCCACCGCCCATACTCGCCCGCCTGCTGGCTGATTGATCTGCTGTTATGTGAGAGGAATGTGCTCACCCGATCTCAGGCCACGCATCCGTCGCTTAAACCCGAACGAAGAAAACAGGAAGAGACGGCTGGCGCGTCGTGATTTACAGGCAGGAAAAAGTAAGGCTTCAGCCAGCCTGACAGGCAGGCTGGCTGAGGTCGATCAGGCGTGCGGTTGTCCTGACGGGGTCATGGTGCCAGGGGCGCCAGGCGGGGGCGGGGGTGCATCTTTACCCGGCGGTGGCGGCGGCGGAGCGTCTCTCCCTGGTGGAGGAGGCGCACAGGCGGTAAGGGTCGCGAGAATAGCTAAAGTGGATAACAGATAAGCCGTACGTTTCATCGTATTTCCCTGATCGGTTAAGCGGAACGTTAAGTATAGATAACCGCCATAAAATCGCCCGAAGCAGATGCGATTGCCGACAATCAGGAAAATCAGTCACGAATATTTTGAAACGCCTCGCAACTCACGCACATTACCCATGCGTTTCACGCTGGCCCACGCTAAGGTAGCGCTTCATTTTAGAGGAGACGTTATGAATGGCATGATGAAGTTCGTCCGCGGCTGGCTGGTATTCTCTGTTCTGTGGGGCGTATTCATGTGGTTTATGTCATGGCAGGCGCAGGGCAAAGAGCCTGGCCTGGCGGTTCTGACCAGTCTCTACGCCGGTTTAATCTATCAGGCGTTGATCACGATGGTGGGCCGCTACCGGGCGCGGCGCCAACAGGCGTAATCTGTTCTGCTGCCGGAGCGGCAGCAGAACAGCCTCATTTAACCAAAGTTGCCGGTCAGACGCTGATGGAAGTCGGTGCTGCGCGGGTCCAGACCCTCAATCACCACTTCTGCACCATAACGCTGATAGCGATACTCAATGCCATCCAGCGCCGCGACGCTGGAGGCATCCCAGATCTGCGCGTGGGTCAGATCGATCGTCACCTTTTTCGGATCGTGGGCATAATCGAAATGCTCGAACAGATCGTTGCTGCTGGCAAAAAAGAGCGGGCCGCGCACCACGTAGCGCACCGATTCGCCATCTGCGCTCAGCTCACGTTCTGCATGGATAACATGAGCAATACGGCGGGCAAACAGCAGCATGGCCAGAATCACGCCAGCCAGCACGCCCAGCGCCAGGTTCCCGGTCCAGACCGTCACCGCGACCGTCAGCACCATAATCAGCGTTTCGGACCACGGCATACGCTTCAGGGTAGCAGGCTGCAGGCTGTGCCAGTTGACGGTTTTCACGGCCACGACCATCATGATTCCGGCCAGCACCACCATCGGAATCTGCGCCATAATACTGCTCAGCCCGGTCACCAGCAGCAGCAGAACCAGACCGGCGGCGACCGTTGAAACCCGACTGCGCGCCCGGCCCAGTTCCACGTTGACGATGGTCTGACCGATCATCGCGCAGCCGGCAATCCCGCCATAGAAGCCCGCCAGAATATTGGCGACACCCAGGCCCCAGGATTCGCGACGCTTGCTGGAGGGGGTATCGGTCAGGTCATCCACCAGTTTGGCGGTCAGCAGCGACTCCATCAGGCCGACGAAGGCGATACTCAGCGCGGTAGGCCAGATAATCAGCAGCGTCTGAAGGTTCAGGGGCACCAGCAGGCTGTTAAAGCCGGGCAGACCCGGACTCATCGATCCCTCATCACCGACATTCGGCATGCGATAGCCCATCAGCAGCGCCACGGCCGTGACCACGACAATGGCGACCAGCGGAGAGGGGATGCTCTTTATCAGCCGCGGCAGCAACAGCACAATAGCCAGGGTGGCGGCAAAAAAGATCCAGACCAGTGAGGATTGCCCCCAGACGTGCGGCACCTGAGCAAAGAAAATCAGCACCCCTAGCGCATTCACAAACCCCAGCATCACGGAGCGGGGAATATAGCGCATCATGCGCGACAGGCCCGCCACGCCAAACAGGATCTGAATCACGCCGCCCAGTACCACGGCGGGCAGAATATATTCCACGCCGTGCTGATGCACCATCGGGCCGATAACCAGCGCCACCGATCCGGCGGCCGCCGTCACCATTGCCGGACGGCCACCCAGGATCGACAGCGTCAGGCAGAGCACGACAGAGGCGATCAGGCTGACTTTCGGGTCAACGCCCGCGATAACGGAAAAGGAGATCACTTCTGGGATGAGGGCCAGCGCCGTAATCACCCCGGCCAGGCATTCGCGGGTCAGCAGCGCAGGCGAACGCAGAACGCGCCCCACGCTGATATCACCAGCCACAACGCCGGTTGCGGCCTTTTCATTGGATTGAGTCATAAAGATTGCAGGCTCTTGAGTTATTTTGCGCCCGCGCGAGGGGCGGGAAAACTGGCATAGCAGGTGAGGGGCAGATATTACCGGGCGTGCGGGAAAGATACCAGTAAAAGGCGGACGACTCCCTCCATGGAGTCGGGATTATTACAGTGAAAAATCGTCCGGCGTTTTGTGGACCACCAGTTCTAGCAGCTGCCGGTAGACATCCAGCGACGCCCGGTCGCTTTCCAGCTCCAGCCGGTGAATCAGCTTAGAGATAATGGCTTTGTTATTTACGGGCATGCCGGACTGCAGGATTTCTGCAATCACAATACCCAGGGTTTCCATCTGGCCGACTGGCCGACTGGCCGCCGCATTAAAATAATCGGAAATTTCTTTATCGGTCCGGGGGAGACTATCTTGCATGTGTAAGCCCTTCAGAACAGCCCGATTCCGGTTCGGATGTCAGGACGAAAGCGATCAAAAAAACCATCACATGGACAGATGTGATGGTACCAGCCCGGAAAGTGAGCAGATAAAAAATAACCTCTGAAGGTGGAAATCCACTGACACCTTCAGAGGCGACGCAAATGCATCATTCGTTACAGAGTCGCATGACAACTCGTGGCAATAAAGTTATACAATGAACCCCAATCTGTACAATCGGATCCTTTGACTAAACGTGCTTTTTTTCACTTTTCAGCCGCTTATAAGGACAATTCCGAAACAAAATCTGTACAAATAACCTATACAAACGGCCTGACCGAAGAGGGAATGGGAAAAAACGGGAAACTTTGTCCCGTTCCCCGCCGGAAAATCAGCCGAAAAGCGCCAGTTTTGCCGTCAGCTTACGCAGCGCTTTTTTCTCGCCGACAAGGGCGATGCCCAGCAGACGCCACTGCTCCCTCGGCTGAGTACGCAGTTCGGTGCGCAGCGCCTGATAGTCGGTGGTGGCCTGACCCGCTTCCGGAAACAGCACCAGATCATAACCGGCCTGTTCACAGGCTGCCCGCAGCGCACTCAGCTGCGTGTCGGTGGCGACCAGCACCGGAATGCCGGTGGTGATCAGGCCGGGAGAGGAGTGAATCGCCGCATCCTCAAGCGGCGGGCCAACCAGCGACGGGTATCGCTGCCCCAGGGTTAAGGCCATCACGGCAGCCGCATTGGCGGCTTTACCGGGTGTCAGCATACTGTTGAGTATCATCACACATCTGAGGTCCTGCATTGCGCATCTCCTGTCCGGAAAAAAACGCATTGTGGCAGGGGGCTTAAGCCGGGTCTGGAAGATTTGTGCAGGCGTGCTGATAGCGCGCGGGCGACAGCTGGCAGGCGCGCTTAAACCAGCGGCCCAGATGACTCTGATCGGCGAAGCCCAGCGCGGCAGCCACGTCGGCAGCGGGCTCGCCCTGTGCCAGCCGGCGACGCGCCTGACTCAGCCGCCACTGCACCAGCCAGGCGTGCGGGGGCAGCCCCCAGTGCGCCCGGAAAACGCGGGAGAGCCGGAAACGATCCACCCGCAGGTGAAGCGCCATCTGCGCCAGGCCAGGGTTCTCTGCATGATACGCCATCAGCCAGTCACGCGCCTGCAGCGCCAGCCGGGTATCCTGATCCACAGCCTGAACGGGCCGTGGCGTCTGGCGGTGCGGGGAGAGCTGAGCCGCGAGCCGATCGAGCGCCGCCTCTTTGATCAGGGCAGGGTGGTTATGCCACAGGGCGTCGAACGCATGCCAGACCGCGTACGCCAGCGACCGGTCGTCGCGCAGCGTGGTGGCAAAGTGCAGCTCACGGGCGGCGGCCCCGTCAGCCGTGAGCGGAGGCAGGTGCTGCGCGATCTGCTGCGGCGAAAGATAGAGCATCCGGTAGGTAAAACCGCTGTCGTTGATGGCATCACCGTCATGCAGCTCTTCCGGCTCCAGCATAAAGACCGTGCCGGGGCGGCTCTGATGCTGTTTGCGCCGCGAATGAAACTGCTGTACACCTTGTTCGGTCACGCCGATCAGGTAGCTGTCGTGCCAGTGAGGATCATAGGCATGACCGGTAAAATGGGCGCGCAGCGCCTCGATGCCGCTGGCGGCGTCACGGCGCAGGTCAACCCAGTTTGCTGATGGCTGTGGCATGGTATCCGGCTCCCGGTTGCGGCCTCTGGACATTCTGCCGCGATCCACTAATTTTTAACAGATCGGACGTTTTCATTCGCGATTCGCTTTGCGTATAATAACGTTCTCACTCAATTAGATATCTAACTATTAGGCTGCTAACATTTGTCTCAGCAAACGCGTACCTTTACCCACTTACTGCATCTTACCGCGCACGCCTGGCGCCTGGCGGTCGATCGTCACCTTAAAGATAGCGGCCTGAGCATGAGCAGCTGGATGGCGATCGGCCTGATTGCCAGCGAACCGCAACGCATGACCCAGACCGAGCTGGCGCAGATGCTGGGACTGGAAGATGCCAGCATGGTGCCGCTGGTAGACCGGCTGGTGAAACAGTCGCTGCTGATGCGGGTACAGCCGCCAGAAGATCGCCGCAAACGGCATCTGGTGCTGACGGAAAAGGGCAACGAAGCGTTCGCCAGAGTCAAGACAGAGGCTGACGCGCTGCGCACCGAAATGCTGGCGGATATCGCTCCGCAGGATCTGGCCGTCACCGAGCGCGTCCTGCAACAACTGCTGAGCCGCATGGGAAGCATGTAACGGTGGCAAAGCGAAATCCCTACGCTGCACGCGAGTGGTTGCCGCATGAAAAACCGATGCTGCCGGGTTCACCTTCAACCCCGCTGCATCCGATGCCGAAACGGCTGGCGTTTGGCCTGATTGGCCTGCTGATTTCGCTGACCGGCGCGCTGAGCAACGCGCTGGTCACCGCCAATCTGGTTAATCTGCAGGGGACGTTCGCGGCCTGGTCCAACGAGATCGCCTGGCTGCCTGCGGTCTACGTGATGGGCAATATCTCCATCAACCTGCTGCTGGTGAAGTTTCGCCAGCAGTTTGGTCTGCGGGTCTTTACCGAAGCGTTTCTGGTGCTCTATGTGCTGGTGGCGTTTTTCCATTTGTTCGCCAACGACCTCAGCTCCGCGATTATCGTGCGCACCGCCCACGGCATGGTGGCGGCAGCCCTCAGCTCGCTGGGGATCTACTATCAGGTGCAGGCGTGGCCCGCAAAACATCGTCTGAAAGCGCTGGTCATTGGCCTGACGGTGTCGCAGCTGGCGATCCCCCTGGCCCGTCTGTTTTCCTCCGAACTGCTGCAGCTCAACGAGTGGCGCGGTCTCTACCTGTTTGAACTCGGTCTGGCGCTGATTGCGCTGGGCGGCGTGCTGCTCGTCAAGCTGCCGCCCGGCGATCGCATCAAAACCTTTGAAAAGATGGATTTCGTCACCTTCATCCTGCTGGCTCCCGGCATGGCGCTGCTGTGCGGCGTCCTGACGCTGGGGCGCATCGAATGGTGGTTTACTACGCCGTGGCTGGGGATCTGTACCGCCATCGCCCTGACGCTGATCGTCGCGGCCATCGTTATTGAGCACAACCGGCGCAACCCGCTGATCAACACCCGCTGGCTCAGCAGCGGCATGATGGTGCGGCTCGGCATCGTGATGATTATGATCCGTATCGTGCTGGCCGAGCAGAACACCGGCGCGGTCGGTTTTCTGCAGCAGATTGGCCTGCAGAACGATCAGATGCGCGGCCTGGCGCTGGCGATCATTGCCGGAGTGATTGTGGGTATCGCCGCCAGTGCGCTGACCATCAAACCCAACCACCTCAGCTGGCCGATTGTCGCCTCACTGGTGGTGATGATTATTGCGTCGCTGATGGATGCGCAGTCCAGCCCGCTGACCCGCGCCACCGAGATGTATTTCAGTCAGTTTCTGCTGGGCTTCAGCAGCGCCTTCTTTATGGCGCCCGCGATGCTGATGGGGATCGGCAGCGTGGTGACGCAGCCAAAAAATCTGGTGAGCTTTGTGGTGCTGTTTGGCATGAGTCAGAACCTGGGCGGGCTGATCGGCTCGGCGATCCTCGGCACGTTTCAGGTCTGGCGGGAGAAGTATCACTCCAGCCTGCTGGGCGATCAGCTCTCTCTGCTCGACCCCAACGTCACCGAACGGCTCAGCCAGTACAATGCCCTGTTTAACTCGCTGGTGGGCGACGACGTGCTGCGCGGCGCGCAGAGCACCAGCCAGTTGCAGACGGTGGCCACGCTGCAGGCCAACGTCCTTGCCTATAACGACACCTACCTGTTAACCGCCGCGCTGGCACTCATTACCCTGATGTGGGTGATCTGGCGCTTAACCCGGCGTCGTTATCTCGACTGGCGTCAGGCGCAATTTAACCTGCGTGAGCAGCAACAGATGGCCGCATTACAGGAATCAACGGAGAAACAATGAGTCAGCAGGATGAGCTTCAGGCGGCCGAACGCGAACGCGCAACTCGTCGCCGTATCCTTTCCATCGCCGCGGGCAGCGGCATCGTCGTCCTTGGCGTACTGGTTATTCTCTATGCCTGGCAGCTCTGGCCCTTTACCAGCGCCATACAGAGCACCGAGAACGCCTATGTGCGCGGTCAGGTGACCTTTATCAGTCCGCAGGTCAATGGCTATCTCACCTCGGTGGAGGTGATCGATCTGCAGCCGGTGAAAAAAGGGCAGCTGCTGATGACGATTGATGACCGTATCTATCGCCAGCGGGTGCATCAGGCGCAGGCGCAGCTGGCAATGAAGCAGGCGGCGCTGAACAATAACCTGCAGCAGCGGCGCAGCGCAGAAGCCACGATTCAGAGCAACAGGGCGGCGCTGGAGAATGCCAGAGCCCAGGCGCTGAAGAGCGGCTTCGACCTGAAGCGCGTCGAAAACCTTACGGCAGATGGATCGCTGTCCGTGCGTGAGCGCGATGCTGCCCGCGCCGCCAGCGCGCAGGCGCAGGCGCAGGTGCGCCAGGCCGCCGCCCAGATCGCCGTGGCTGAGCAGAATCTGCAAACCGTGATCGTCAACCGTGGCGCGCTGGAAGGCGATGTCGCCAGCGCCCGCGCCGCGCTGGAGCTGGCGGAGATCGACCTGGCGAACACCCGGATTACCGCGCCCGACGACGGGCAGCTCGGCCAGCTCTCGGTGCGCACCGGCGCTTACGTCACCGCCGGAACGCGCCTGACCTCTGTGGTACCGAACCACAAATGGATCATCGCTAACCTGAAAGAGACCCAGCTGGCGCACATCCGCCCCGGCCTGCCGGTGAGCATCCGGGTTGATGCGCTGGATGGTAAGCGCTTTAACGGCCAGGTGGAGTTTATCTCACCGGCGGCGGGCTCGGAGTTCAGCGCCATTTCCCCCGACAACGCCACCGGTAACTTCGTCAAAATCGCCCAGCGGATCCCGGTTCGTATCCGCATCAATGAGCAGGATATGGCGCAGCTGCGTCCGGGGATGTCGGTGGAAGTGGATATCGACACCGCCGCGCAGCCTGCCGCAGAGGGAACGCCATGAGGCCGCACTCTCTGATCGCCGCGCTGGCCCTGCTGCTGTCGGGCTGCGCAACCCAGGTTGAGAAGGCACCCGCTTCGCTGCTGATTCCGGACGCCTGGCGCGGCCAGGTCGGGCCATCGGCCGCGCCCGAGGCGGCGTGGTGGCGCGCGTTTCATGATGAGAATCTTAACCGCCTGGTCAGCCAGGCGCTGCGTAACAATCCCGATATTCTCACGGCGCGATCCCGGGTGGATCAGTATCGCGCCCAGCTGCGCGCCGCAGAGGGCGATAACCTCCCCAGCGTGAGCGCCGGCGTGGCCGCGACCCGCGAGCGCACGCTCTCGTCGGTCACAGGCCAGCCTTATGAAACCGATATTTTTCAGGGGCTGCTGAAGGCGAACTACGATGTGGACCTCTGGGGCGCACGCAGCAGCAGCATCACGGCGGCGCAGGCGACGTTAGCGGCGCAGCAGGCCGCCGCCTCTGCCGCTGAACTGACGATTGCCAGTTCGGTGGCGTCCGGCTATTTCAACCTCTGCGCGCTGGATGAGCAGTTGCGGGTCACCGAGGCGACGCTGGCGAGCCGCAGTCATTCGCTGAAGCTGGCGCAGCGTCAGTTTGAAACCGGGTATACCTCCCGGCTGGAGTGGATGCAGGCGGCGTCGGAGTACCAGTCGGCCAGCGCCCAGCTGCCGCTGCTGCAGCATCAGATCGCCCAGCAGGAGAACGCGCTCAGCATCCTGGCCGGCATGAATCCGCGCAGCATCGCCCGCCGTCAGCAGTTTGATCAGATTTCACCGCAGCCGATGCCGTCGCTGCTGCCCTCGGCGCTGCTTAATCGTCGTCCGGATATCGTGCAGGCGCAGCGCCAGCTGCTGGCGGCGGATGCCAGCCTCGCCTCATCGCAGGCGAAACTCCTGCCGGGCCTGAATCTCACCGCCACCGGCACCCTGCAGAGTTCGGTGCTGCATCAGCTCGCGGACAACCCGTTCCGGCTCTGGAGTGTGGGGGGCAGTATCCTTGCGCCGCTGCTGAACCGCGAAGCGCTGACGGCGCAGGTCGATGTCTCGATGGCGACGCGAAATCAGGCGCTCTATGGCTATGAAAAAGTGGTGCGTAACGCCTTCGCAGAAGTCAGCGACGCCGTTGACGCCATCAGGCAGCGTGAAGCGCAGCTCAGGGCGCTGCAACAGCAGGAGAGCTACGTGAAGGAGGCGCTGCGCATCGCCCGCAACCGCTACCAGAACGGCTACGCCTCCTATCTGGATGAACTGGACGCGCAGCGTACCCTGTTTTCGACCCAGCTGAACCTGGTGACGGTGAAAAGCAACCTGCTGCTGGCGCAGATCGACCTCTACCGGGCGCTGGGCGGTGGCTGGAGAGCGACGCCAGCGTCATAATCCATCCGGCCGATCCAGCCGCAACCAGAGTCACGGAGGCGGGATCGGCCTGGGTGCTGTCGCAACGATGGCGCACCTTCCCCGATTCCTATCCCCCAAATAACCCCCAAAAACCCACGCAGACTTCTGCTTACCTGTCTTTACATTCGATGGTATCATGCGCGGGTTTTTGACCAGCCAGACGGAAAAGCGCACGAAAAGTTAATGATGCGCGCGGCGAGCTGTCCGTTTAACTTACTGATAGAATTGATAAAGAAGGGAATCATGATGAACAAAAAGATGTTTCTGACGCTGGCCATGGTTGCGGCGTTACTGACAGGGTGTGCGCGCACGGCGCCGATTCATAACGTGAATCAGACCCTGACGCAGCGCTACAGCGATAACCAGATGAAAACGGCCATTATCGAAGCGGGCGTAGGCCGCAAATGGGTGATGACACCGGTTTCCCCCGGCGTTATCAACGGCCGACTGGCCCAGCGTGATTTCGTGGCGACGATTCGTATCTCGTACACCAGCCAGAACTACCGCATCGATTATGTCAGCAGCGAAAACCTGAAGGCCGGGCAGGGGCAGATCCACAACAACTACAACCGCTGGATCGCCAATCTCGACCAGGATATCCAGCTGCGTCTGTCCGCACTGGCGGCCCGGTAACGGCCTGATCGTCACGCTGTGTTGTCGTCAGGCCTCCGGCGCATAACGTTCGCCGCGCAACGGCCGATAAATCAGATGCACTGCTATTGCTCAACCACCGGACAAGCCTCTACCGTGAAGCGCGAGGCGGCCGGTGGCCGGGCAGGGCAGACCTGACTGGCTAAGCGGCGGGGACGACCCGATGCACGCCGACACCACATGCATGACAAAAGAGTGTTGAGATGAGACTCACTTACTCGCTGGTCGACTGGCAGGCGCTGGCTCCCGGATTACACGGAAGCGAGGCCTGGCAGGACTGGGCGCAACAGGGCGACGCGATCGATCCCGCCGGGGCGATGGCGAAGCCGCAGTTTTTACCGATGATGACGGCGCGTCGTCTGAGCGGCGGCAGTCGTGCGGCGGTAGAGTGCGGGCTGGCACTGCTGGCGCGTCAGCAGGTTGACGCGATCGTCTTCACCAGCCGTCACGGTGAACTGGAGCGTAATCTGCGTATCCTCACCACCCTGGCCGATCAGCAGCCGATGTCACCCACGGATTTCGCGATGTCGGTTCATAATTCCGCGGTCGGCAGCCTGACCATTGCCGCGAAAGCGCCGCTGGTCTCGACCTCCATCGCCGCGGGCATCGACTCCTTTCAGCAGGGGCTGATTGAAGTCAGTGCGCTGCATCAGGCGGGCTATCAGCAGGTGCTGCTGGTCGATTTTGACGGCATCGTGCCTGACTACTATCTGCCGTGGCTGGCGGAGCAGCCTGTCAATGTTCCCTATGCGGTGGCGCTGCTGCTGCGTGCGGGAGACGCGTTGCACTGCACGGGCCAGGCGGCATCTGAGCCGGTGACGTCGCCGGGATTGCCGCAGAGCCTGGGGTTTCTGCAGCAGTGGCTGGCGGGGTCGGCCGCCTTTTCGCTGCCGGGCGAGCGCCTGACGTGGCACTGGAGGCGACGCGATGGCTGACCCGTTATCCTCTGCACAGCGCAGGGGCAGCCGCCTGAACTACCTCTGGCGACTGCTGATGACGGCGGTGAGTTTTACGCTGTTCGGCCTCGGTGGCCTGCTGCTGTCGCTGCTGGGCTTCAACCTGCTGCTGCTGGTTCAGCGCAATTCGCTGCGCCGCCGCCTGCTGGCGCGTCGCGCCATCGCCTTCAGCTTTCGCTGCTTTCTGCGTTTCTGCCGGATGACCGGCGTCTTTGACTACCGCATCGAAGGCGCCGACGCGCTGCAGCGGGATCGTGGCTGTCTGATCATCGCCAATCACCCGTCACTGATCGACTATGTGATGATCGCCTCGGTGTTGCCGGAGATGGATTGTCTGGTTAAGGCCGATCTGCAGAAGAATCCGTTTGTCCGCGGCGTGATCCGCGCCGCGGACTACCTCATCAACAGCGAGGCGGAGACGCTGCTGCCGGACAGCCAGCGGCGGCTGGCCCGCGGCGATACCATCCTGATCTTTCCGGAAGGCACCCGCACCCGCTATGGTCAGCCGCTGACGCTGCAGCGCGGGGCCGCCAACATTGCGGTGCGCGCGGGATGCGATCTGCGCGTGGTACACATTACCTGCAGCCAGCGTATGCTCGACAAACAGAGCCGCTGGTTTGAGATCCCGCCGGTGAAACCACGGTTTACCGTGCGGGTCCGGCACAGGATTGACAGTCAGTCATTTTTTGAAAGTAACCCCGATGCGCAGCCGCTGGCCGCGCGTCGCCTGACCCGCCATTTACAGCAGGCGCTGGTCCCCGAGAACAGGTAAGACGAAAACCGGTATGGATGTATTAATTAACGATATCAAACAGATGATTATCGACACGCTGAATCTTGAGGATCTCAGCCCCGACGATATTGAGACCGACGCGGCGCTCTTTGGCGACGGGCTGGGGCTCGACTCAATTGATGCACTGGAACTCGGCCTGGCCGTGAAAAACCGCTACGGCGTGACACTCTCTGCGGAAAGTGAAACCCTGCGTGCTCACTTCTTTTCTGTTGCGACGCTGGCGGCGTTCGTCAACCAACAGCGAGGCTGAAAGCGGAAATAACATGATGAATAAAGATGAAATCTATCAGGAAGTGGCCTCGCTGCTGACCAGCCTGTTTGAAATCGCGCCTGAGGATATCCAGCCTGAGGCACGTCTCTACGAAGATCTGGAACTCGACAGCATTGATGCCGTCGATATGGTCGTTCACCTGCAAAAACGCACCGGCCGCAAAATCAAGCCGGAAACCTTCCGTGCGGTGCGCACCGTGCAGGATGTGGTGGATGCGGTTGAACAACTGATGCGCGACGAAGCCTGATCCTGCCGTGCCTGCTGCTCTCCTGCGCCTGCTGAATCTGCTTACGCTGCTGGTCTGGCCCCTGCTGGTCTGGCTGGCCGTGACGCAGCCGCGCTGGCAGGGACTCTTCTGGCTGCTGGCGCTGCTGTTTGGGCTGCGCGGACTGCAGCTGCGGCGTCAGCATCATGCGATGGGTGCCGTGATGGGCTGGCTGGCGCTGCTCGGCGCACTGCTTTGCGTCAGCAGCCAGCTTCTGCGCGCGCAGCATCTGCTGCTCTGGTATCCGGTCGCCGTTAATCTGGCGCTGCTGCTGGTCTTTGGCGGCTCCCTCTGGCGCGGAATGCCGCTGGTGGAGCGCATTGCCCGGCTGCGCGAGCCCGATCTGCCCGCAGCGGCCGTGCGCTATACCCGGCGCGTGACCCGCATCTGGTGTCTCTTTTTTATGGTCAACGGCAGCGTGGCGCTGGCCACCTGCCTGTGGGGCGATCTGCGGCTCTGGACGCTGTGGAACGGCGGCATCAGCTACCTGTTAATCGGGCTGCTGATGGGTGCGGAGTGGTGTGTCCGGCAGCGCGTGAGGCGTCAAGGGTGAGGGTGGCGGCATGGCTGACCGGCCCCGACCGCGAGGTCGCCTGGCGTGGCGATCGGCCTCTGATGCTGAGCAGCATGTACCGTCAGGTCGTGGCGCTGAGCCAGCGGCTGGCGGCCCGGCCCGGCACGCACTGGGCGCTCTGTTTTGATGACAGCTACCGCTTTTGCGTGGCACTGCTGGCCTGCTGGTATGCCGGTAAAACGCCGGTGATGCCAGGCCACTGTCGCGCCGCTCTGCTGAATGAGATGCAGGCGCGGCTCGATGGGGTGGTGTGCGACATGCCGCTGGCGGTGACTTTGCCGCAGCTGGCCTGGGACGACGCCGAAGCGCCGGAACCGCTGCCGCCGCTGCCTGCGCAGGCCGAACTGGTGCTGTTTACCTCGGGATCGACCGGCACGCCGCGTGAGGTCGTCAGGACGCTGGCGGCGATGGAGCAGGAGAGCCGCTGGATCAGCACGCTGTGGGGCGCGCGCTTGCCGGGCTGCCGGGTGATCGCCTCGGTCAGCCATCAGCATCTCTACGGGTTATCTTTCCGGCTCTTTCTGCCCATGATGCTCCGGCTGCCGTTTGCCGCCCAGCCGATCTTCTATGGCGAACAGCTGGCCCAGCTGCCGCGTGACGGGCGTTATCTCTTCGTCAGCAGCCCGGCCTTTTTATCGCGGCTGGACGATGCGCTTGCCGCGCCCGTCTGTGAACGGATCGTCTCTGCCGGCGGCGTGCTGCGCGACGCCGATGCGCAGCAGGTCTGGCAGCGTTTTGGCTGCCCGGTCAGTGAGATCTACGGCAGCACCGAAACCGGCGTGCTGGCCTGGCGCGTCTGCGATCGGCCGGCGCCGTCCTGGCGTGCGTTTCCTGAGGTCAGGCTGGCGCAGAGCGCGCCCGATCGCTGGCAGGTCTGGTCGCCGCTGATTGGCAACGCCAGCGGGCTGCCGCTGGACGATCGTATTGATATGCAGCCGGACGGCGGTTTCCGGCTGGCGGGCCGGCACGACCGCATCGTGAAAATCGGCGATAAGCGCCTCTCACTGAGCGAGATAGAGCGCCGCCTGCTCAGTCTGCCAGAGGTCGCGGATGCAGCGGCGCTGGTGATCACCCGTCATGAACGTCAGGCGATAGGCGTGGTGCTGTCGCTGAACACACCGCTGGATGACGCCGCACTCCACCGGCGCAGGCAGCAGTGGAAACGGCAGCTTCAGCGCTGGCTGGAACCGCTGGCGATGCCGCGTTACTGGCGGGTTGTCCCGGCCATTCCGGTTACGGCGCAGAGTAAACGCGCCTGGCCGCAAATAGAGGAACTTTTTCATGTTACCGATTGAACGCAGCCGACAGCAGCAGGATCAGAGCGTAACGCTGACCCTGCAGGTGGAGGCCGGACTGTTCTGGTTCCGGGGTCACTTCACGGACCTGCCGATTCTGCCCGGCGTGGCCCAGCTCAACTGGGTGATGCACTATGGGGTGTCGCTGCTGGCGCCCGGTAAACAGTTTGCCGTAATGGACAACATCAAATTTCAGCAGCCGGTACTGCCCGACTCGCTGCTGCAATTGCGTCTCGATTGGGACGCCGCAAAATCGCGGCTGAGCTTCCGCTACAGCCTGCTGAAAGAGGAGGGCGAGCAGATCGCCAGCAGCGGGAAGATCCAGCTGTGTTAAACAATACCTTCTCGCCCTGTGTGGTGATCCCCTGCTACAACCACGGCGCGATGATGGCGTCGGTGGTGGCGCGGCTGGCCCCGTTTAATCTGCCGGTGATCGTGGTGGATGACGGCAGCGATGCGGCCACCCAGCTTCAGCTGGCGACGCTGCACGCGCCGCAGCTCAGCCTGCTGCGGCTGGCGCGCAACCAGGGCAAGGGCGCGGCGGTGATCCACGGTCTGCGGGCGGCGGCGGCACGCGGCTTCACCCACGCGGTGCAGCTGGATGCCGACGGCCAGCATCAGGTGGAGGATCTGCCGCTGATGCTGGCGGAAGCGGCCCGCTATCCCGACGCGCTGATCTCCGGCCAGCCGCGCTACGACGACTCGATCCCCAAATCCCGCCTGTATGGCCGCTACATCACCCACTTCTGGGTCTGGATCGAAACGCTGTCGCTGTCGATCTGCGACAGCATGTGCGGCTTCCGCGTCTATCCGCTGGCGGCGACGCTGGCGCTGTGCGATCGCCGGGCCATCGGCCAGCGTATGGATTTCGACACCGAGATCATGGTGCGGCTCTACTGGCAGGGCACCCGCAGCCGCTTTATCCCGACCCGCGTCACCTATCCGGCGACCGGGCTGTCGCACTTCGATGCGCTCTACGACAATCTGCGGATCTCCTGGATGCATACCCGGCTCTTTTTCGGCATGCTGCCGCGCATTCCCCGTCTGCTGGCGATGCGTAAGCCGCCCGCGCACTGGTCGGTGGAAAGTGAACGTCGCGGACAGTGGGGATTGCGCTTTATGCTGGCGGTCTATCGCTACGGCGGGCGGCTGCCCTTTACGCTGCTGCTCTGGCCGGTGGTGGCGGTCTACTGGCTCAGCGGGCAGCGTGCGCGGCGCGCCTCCCGGCAGTGGCTGGCGCAGGTCTCTGCGGCCGCGCAGCAGCAGCAGGTTGCGTTACCGCCACGGCTCAACAGCTACCGCCATTTTCTGCGCTTCGCCGGGGCGATGCTGGATAAAGTCGCCAGCTGGCGCGGCGATCTGCGCTGGGGCCGCGATATCGATTTTGCGCCGGGTGCGGAAGCGGTGATCCGTGCGCCCTCGCCGCAGGGTAAGCTGATCCTCGCCTCCCATCTCGGCGACATCGAAGCCTGCCGGGCGATGGCGCAGCAGGTCAGCGGGCTGGTGATTAATGCCCTGGTCTTTACCGATAACGCCCGGCGTTTCCGGGCGGTGCTGGAAACGATCGCGCCGCAGGCGGGCGTAAATCTGATGCCGGTCAGCGATATCGGGCCGGAAACGGCGATCCTGCTGCAGCAGAAGCTGGAGGCGGGCGAATGGGTGGCAATTGTCGGCGATCGCACCGCGGTCAATCCGCAGCGGGGCGGGGCGCGCCGGGTGATCTGGAGCGAGTTTCTGGGCCGGGCCGCGCCCTTTCCGCAGGGGCCCTTTGTGCTGGCGGCCGCGTTGCGCTGCCCGGTGCTGCTGATGTTCGCGCTGCGACAACAGGGTAAACTGCGGGTGCACTGTGAGCCGTTCGCCGATCCGCTGCTGCTGCCCCGCGCCGCACGTCAGCAGGCGCTGCAGCAGGCGGTCGATCGCTATGCGGCGCGGCTGGGTCATTACGCTCTGCTGGCGCCGCTCGACTGGTTTAACTTTTTCGATTTCTGGACGCTGCCTGATCCACAGGCACATCACAAGGGGACTGACCATGACTGAACATCATGCTGAGGTTGTGCTGACTGTCTCATTCCACGACTGCGATCCCATGGGCGTGGTCTGGCACGGCAACTATTTCCGCTATTTTGAGGTGGCGCGCGAGGCCCTGCTGCGCAGCATTAACTACAGCTACGCCGAGATGGCCGCCAGCGGCTACGTCTGGCCGGTGGTGGATACCCGGGTAAAATATCGCCAGCCCCTGCGCTGTGAAGAGACGATTCGCGTCAGCGCCCGGATTACCGAATATGAGAATCGCCTGCGCATTGACTATGAGGTCCGCAACGCTGCCGGGGAGGTCACCACCAAAGCCCATACGCTGCAGGTGGCGGTCGGACAGGCGACCCAGACGTTGTGCTTCGTGTCGCCCGATATTCTACTGGAACGTTTAGGAGTGAAAGGATGCTGAAAATCGTGCTTACCGGCCTGCTGTTGTGGGCCAGTGCCGCCAGCGCGGTCACGCTGGATCAGCTGCAGCAGCGCTTTGCCAGCCAGCCGGTGATCCGGGCCGACTTTACCCAGACGCGCACCATCGCCGGAATGCGCCAGCCGCTGGTGTCGCACGGGCAGATGCTGATCGCCCGCGAGCAGGGATTATGGTGGCATCAGCAGACGCCGTTTGTGATGACGCTGCTGCTGGATGATAAACGCATGGTGCAGAGCCTCAGCGGTCAGAAACCGCAGGTGATCACCGCCGAGAGCAATCCACAGATGTTTCAGTTTAACCATCTGCTGCGGGCGCTGTTCCAGGCCGATCAAAAAGTCCTCAATGACAACTTCAGCGTGGCCTTCAGCGATCGCGGCAACGGCGCCTGGACGCTGGATCTGACGCCGAAGGCCGCGCCGCTCAACAAAATCTTTAACCGCATCTCGCTGGCGGGCAGCACCTTCCTGGACAGCATCAGCCTGGATGACCGGCAGGGCGATAAAACCCGGATTGAGCTGACCCGCACCCGAACCGAACCGCCGCAGCTGAGCGACGAAGAGAAGGCGCGTTTTGCCGGGCCGTAACGATCGCAGGCTGGCTCTCCTGTGGCTGCTGCTCTGCCTGCTGCTGGCGGCGGCGCTCGCCTTTCTGCTGCCGCGCAGCCAGCTTAACAGCAGCGTGCTGGCGCTGCTGCCGCAGCAGAATCTCGGCGCTGCGCCACCGGCGCTGCAGCAGGGCTTTATGCAGCGGCTGGATCGCCAGCTGGTCTGGCTGGTTTCGCCCGGTGAACAGGACGATCCTCAGATGGCGGCCTGGTGGCTGGCGCAGCTGCGCGCGCTGCCTGAGCTGAAACAGGTCGAGGGCGATCTCGGTGCACAGCAGCAGCAGCAGTGGGGCCGGTTCGCCTGGCAGCACCGCAATGGATTAATCGATGAGGCGACCCGCAGCCGGTTGCAGAACGGCGGCGAGGCGCAGGCGGAGTGGCTGCTGGGGCAGCTCTTTTCGGCCTTCTCTGGCGTCAGCAGTCAGGAGCTGCAGGGCGACCCGCTGATGCTGGTGCGGGGTTCGCAACTGGCGCTGGCCGGCAATGCCGGGCGGATGGCGCTGCATGACGGCTGGCTGACGGTCAGGGATGCGAAGGGAAAACAGTGGTATTTTCTGCACGGTGAACTGGCCAGCAACGCCTTCAGTATTGAGCAGAGCCATGCGCTGGTGACCCGGCTCAGTGCGCTGGAGCAGCAGCTGAAACAGCGCTGGCCGCAGGCAACACTGCTGACGCGCGGCACGGTGCTGTTCAGCGACAGCGCCAGCCAGCGGGCGCAGCATGATGTGAAAACGCTGGGCAGCGTGACGCTGGGAGGCGTGGTGCTGCTGGTACTGCTGGTCTTCCGTTCGCTACGGCCGCTGCTGCTGACGGTGAGCTCCGTGGCGGTCGGCGCGCTGGCGGGCACGGTGGTTACGCTGCTCTGCTTCGGTGAACTGCATCTGATGACGCTGGTAATGAGCCTGAGTATCGTCGGCATCTCGGCGGACTACACGCTCTACTATCTCACCGAACGGATGGTGCACGGCGATCAGCAGACGCCGTGGCAGAGCCTGCGTAAAGTGCGCGGCACGCTGCTGCTGGCGCTCGCGACCACCGCCATCGCCTGGCTGCTGATGCTGCTGGCACCGTTTCCGGGACTGCGCCAGCTGGCGGTGTTTGCCGCCAGCGGATTAACCGCCTCCTGCCTGACGGTGATCCTGATTTATCCCTGGCTGGTTCGCAGCCTGCCGGTACGCCCGGTGCCGTTCATGGTGACGCTGGCCCGCTGGCTGGCCGCCTGGCGTCGCCAGCGCGGGCTGCGCGTGGGACTGCCGCTGGCGATGGCGATCGTCGCCGTGGCCGGGATCGCCCAGCTGAAGGTGGATGATGATATCGCGCATCTGCAAAGTGCCCCGGCCCATCTGCTGGAGCAGGATCGCCAGCTGGCCAGCCTGACCGGACAGCGCGCCGATCAGACCTGGTTTGTCGTCTGGGGTCAGGATGCGCAGCAGACGCTGCAGCGGCTGGAAACCCTGGCCCCGGATCTGCAGCAGGCGCAGCAGCAGGGCTGGCTGCAGCACTATCGCCTGTTGCCGCTGTCGTCGCTGGCCCGTCAACAGCAGGATATCCGGCTGCTGAACCAGGCCGCGCCGCACATCCGGGCCCGTCTGCAGCAGGCCGGGATGGCGCTGGCCGAGCCGGATCTGAGCCCGATGCCGGTCACGCCCTCAGCCTGGCTGGCGAGCCCGCTGAGCGAAGGGTGGCGGCTGCTCTGGCTGACGCTGCCGGACGGGCGCAGCGGGGTGCTGGTACCGGTCAGCGGTGCAGAGAACAGCGCAGCCCTCGCGGCGCTGGCGGCGCAGCATCCGGGCGTCAGCTGGATCGACCGCAAGGCGAGCTACGACGCGCTGTTCAGCTTCTGGCGCAGCCTGCTCGGCGGCCTTCTGGCACTGGCACTGGCGCTGATTACGCTGAGCTTTGTGCTGCGGCTGGGCGTCAGCGCGGGTCTGCGCAGCGCGCTGCCGTCGGTACTGTCGCTGGCGGTAGCGCTGTCGACGCTGGGCTGGACGGGCGCCTCGCTGAACCTGTTTGCCCTGCTGGCGCTGATTCTGGTGCTGGGGATCGGCATCAACTACACGCTCTTTTTCAGCAATCCGCAGGGAACGCCGCTTACCTCGCTGCTGGCGGTGTCGCTGGCGATGATCACCACTTTACTGACGCTGGGGATGCTGGTGTTCAGCAGCACCAGCGCGATTGCCAGTTTTGGCACCGTTTTATGCAGCGGCATCTTCAGCGCGTTTCTGCTGTCGCCGCTGGCGATGCGACCCACCCGATCAAGGAGTAAACGATGATCCGTGCCGCCTCCGTTCTGCTGACGGCTCTGCTGCTCAGCGCCTGCGCCGGACCGGCCCCTGACAGCAGCCGTCCCACCGCCTGGCTGAAGCCGGGCGCGAAAGTCACGCTGCCGTCGCCGGGGATTGAACCCGCTTTTCAGCAGCAGCAGTTGCTGACCGGGCAGGTAAAAGGGCAGAGCCAGTCGCTGCTGGTGTTGCTCAGCGCCGATAAACAGCAGATCGATCTGGCGGGACTCTCCTCGGTGGGTATCCGGCTGTTCAGCCTGCGTTACGACGCCCGCGGTATCCACACCGAGCAGCTGATGCCGCTGCCGCAGATGCCGCCGGCCAGTCAGGTTCTGGCGGATATCATGCTCAGCTACTGGCCTGTGGCGCGCTGGCAGGCCGTGCTGCCGCCGGGCTGGACCCTGCAGGATCAGGGGCTGACGCGTAAACTGATCGATGCCGATCACCATCTGGTGACCGAAATTGACTATCTGCAACGCGGTCATCAGCGCCAACCGATCAGCATCCGGCAGCATGCTTTTGGCTATCAGATCCACATTCAACAGCTGGACGCCTCATGATCTATATCGCGGCCACCGGCATGCTGAATGCCCTGGGGAACGACAGCCAGCAGATTGCGGCGAACCTGAAAGCAGGGGCGGCGCCTGGCATGCAGCGCTGTCAGGGCTGGCTGAGCAACGGGCGTGCCTGCTGGCTTGGGCGGGTCGGGGGGGCGGTACCGCCGATCCCGGCTGCCCTGCGCGCGCACAATACCCGCAATAATCAGCTGCTGCTGGCCGCGCTGGCGCAGATCCGTCCGGCGCTCGACGCGGCGATTGCCCGCTACGGCGCCAGCCGGGTTGCGATCGTGCTGGGCACCAGCACCTCCGGGGTGGATGAGGGCGACGAGCAGATCCGCGGCAGGCAGCCCGATTATCACTACCAGATGCAGGAGCTGGGCGATCCTTCCCGTTTTCTGGCGCACTATCTGCGTCTGGATGGCCCGGCCTACACCATTTCCACCGCCTGCTCCTCCAGCGCCCGTGCCATCATCAGTGGCGAACGGCTGATCGCGGCGGGACTGGCCGATGTGGCGCTGGTTGGCGGCGCCGACTCGCTGAGCCGGATGCCGATCAACGGATTTGACAGCCTGGCCTCGCTTTCCGAACGGCGCTGCGCGCCCTTCAGCCGCGATCGCGACGGCATCTCCATTGGGGAAGGGGCCGCGCTGATGCTGCTGACCCGCGAGCCGCAGCCACTGGCGCTGCTGGGCGCGGGCGAATCTTCTGACGCCTGGCATATGTCCGCGCCGCATCCCGAAGGCGAAGGTGCGGAACGGGCGATGCGGATGGCGCTGCAGCGGGCCAGCCTGCAGCCGGAGCAGATCGGCTATATCAATCTGCACGGCACCGCCACGCCGCTTAACGATCAGATGGAGGCCGGGGTGATCCAGCGCCTGTTCAGTAACCGCGTGCCGTGCAGCTCGACCAAACATCTGACCGGCCATACGCTCGGCGCGGCGGGCGTGTGCGAAGCGGCCCTCAGTGCGCTGATCCTGCAGGAGAACCTGCCACTGCCCGCGCAGGATTTCAGCGAGGCGGCGCAGGATACGCGCCTGCCGGACTTCGGCCTGCTGTTACGGCCGCAGGCGCTGCAGCGGCCCGTCATCGCCTCTAACTCATTCGCCTTTGGCGGCAACAATACCTGTCTGATTCTGGGACGTGTTTCATGATTTTTCCTTCTCCTGCGGCGCACTGGCTGCCGCACGCTGCACCGATGCTGATGCTCGATCAGCTGATCGCCGTCGATGACCTGCAGGTTCACTGTCAGGTTTCGACCGCGGCAGAGGGCGTGCTGGCGCCGTTTCTGACGCCCGGGGGCGAACTGCCCGCGTGGTTCGGCGTCGAGATGATGGCGCAGACCGTGGGCGTCTGGTCGGGCTGGCACGCCCGGCAGGGCGGCGCGACCCTGGTCCCGCCCGGCATGCTGCTGGGTGGACGCGGCTGGCGGGCGGAGCAGCCGCTGTTTCCCGCGGCGGTCACCCTGGATATCCGCATGACCCTGCTGATGCGTGACGACCGCATGGGCAGTTTTGAAGGTGAGATCCGCACCGGCACGCAACTGCTTGCCAGCGGTCGCCTGAATACGTATCAACCCAATGAAGCAGAATTACAGCAATTAATGTTACAAGGAAAACAGCCATGACAGAGTCGGTATTAGTCACGGGCGCCAGTAAAGGCATCGGCCGCGCCATTGCGCTGCGTCTTGCCCAGGATGGCTATCAGATTATCGTCCATTTTAATCGCGATCGCGCCGGGGCTGAGCAGTGCCTGCAGCAGATCGAGGCCGCTGGCGGCAGCGGCCGTCTGCTGGGCTTTGATGTCGCGGATCGGGCGGCCACCCGCGCCGCGCTGGAGGCGGACATTGCAGAGCATGGCGCCTATTACGGCGTGGTCAGCAATGCGGGTATCACCCGCGATGCGGCCTTTCCGGCCCTGACGGATCAGGAGTGGGACAGCGTTATCCACACCAATCTCGACAGCTTCTACAACGTGATCCAGCCCTGCGTGATGCCGATGATCGGCCTGCGACGCGGTGGCCGCATCATTACGCTCTCATCGGTCTCCGGGCTAATGGGGAATCGCGGGCAGGTCAACTACAGCGCGGCCAAGGCGGGCATTATCGGCGCCACCAAAGCGCTGGCGATTGAGCTGGCCAAACGCAAAATCACCGTTAACTGCATCGCGCCCGGCCTGATCGATACCGGCATGGAAGGGCTGGCACCGCAGGTGGTGGATGAGGCGATGAAACTCGTGCCGATGAAGCGCATGGGCGCCGCTGAAGAGGTCGCGGGCCTGGCGAGCTATCTGATGTCCGATATCGCAGGCTACGTCACGCGTCAGGTCATTTCGATTAACGGAGGCATGTTGTGATGCAGCGCGTTGTCGTTACCGGAATGGGAGGCGTGACCGCCTTTGGTGAATCCTGGGCTGAGATCGCAGCCCGCATCCGCGCAGGCCGCAACGCGGTGCGCTTTATGCCAGAGTGGCAGGTCTATGACGGACTGCACACCCTGCTGGGCGCGCCGGTGGACGCCTTCACGCTGCCCGCGCACTACACCCGCAAGCGTATCCGGGCGATGGGCCGCGTGTCGCTGCTGGCGACCCGGGCGACCGAACTGGCGCTGACCCAGGCGGGCCTGATTGATCATCCGGTCCTGACCAGCGGCGAAACCGGCATCGCCTATGGTTCATCGACCGGCAGCACCGGGCCGGTGAGCGAGTTCGCCACCATGCTGACCGAAAAGCACACCAACAACATTACCGGCACTACTTACGTGCAGATGATGCCGCACACCACCGCCGTCAACGCCGGGCTCTTTTTTGGCCTGCGCGGACGGGTGATCCCCACCTCCAGCGCCTGCACCTCCGGCAGCCAGGCGATTGGCTATGCCTGGGAGGCGATTCGCCACGGTTATCAGACGGTGATGGTGGCTGGCGGGGCGGAGGAGCTCTGCCCGTCGGAAGCGGCGGTGTTCGACACCCTGTTTGCCACCAGCCAGCGCAACGACGCGCCGCACACCACCCCGGCGCCGTTCGACCAGCAGCGCGATGGCCTGGTGATTGGCGAGGGAGCGGGCACGCTGATCCTGGAGTCGCTGGCGCATGCGCAGGCTCGTGGCGCGACGATCTACGCCGAACTGATCGGCTTCCACACCAACTGCGATGCCGCGCACATCACCCAGCCGCAGCGGGAAACCATGCAGATCTGTATTGAGCGGGCGTTGCAGAGCGCCGGGATCACGGCGGCCGAAATCGGTTATGTCAATGCGCACGGCACGGCGACTGAACGGGGTGACATGGCGGAAAGCCTGGCGACGGCCGCGGTGTTCGGGAACGCTACGCCTATCTCCTCGCTGAAATCTTACTTCGGGCATACCCTGGGCGCCTGCGGGGCGCTGGAAGCCTGGATGAGCATCGAGATGATGCGGGAAGGGTGGTTTGCGCCGACGCTTAACCTGACTCAGCCAGCCGCCGACGGCGGCGCGCTCGACTACATCATGGGCGCGCCTCGCGAGATCGAGACGGACTATATCCAGAGCAACAATTTTGCCTTTGGCGGGATCAACACGTCGCTGATCTTCAGACGCTGGCGCGGCGTCTGATCGCCGGCCCGTGCCCGCGGGGACGGGCCCGTTTATTTTCCGGGCGAAAGAAACAGACGGCGACGGGGCTTTCCTCTACACTCTCCTTGACCGCGACAGCCCCGGCGGACCCTATTTTCACAGGATAGTTATGTCGTTACCCTTGCCGCCCGACGATCAGGACGAGCCGATTCGCCAGTCACTTGACGATGCGCACTTTGCGATTGTGGTGCTTGCGGTGACCTCGGTAACGCTTATAATCTTTGTGCTGATGATCACGCTCTGGATGAGCTGACACGCACAGCGTCAACGGACTGGATGAGGAGAAGGCGATGGACTCCGGAGATGATAAACTGATCGCAATTATTGGTTTACTGGCCGCCTGCCTGATCGGGGTGACATTCCTGCTGACGATGGTCTGGTTCACCGACATCCGCCAGCCTGTCGATCCCTCCCTGGACGTTCACTCCTGCACTCCCAAAAAAAACTGTGTTCAGCACGCCTGATTCCGGGTGGCAAATTTAATCTGCTGACTGCGCAGCACCAGCGCTAACGCCTCATGCAGGTTACGGTTGCCGTTGGGATCGGCTAATCCCAGCAGCGGGCCGGGCGAACGCCGGTCGTCGGCCCAGGCGGGATACTCCACCACCGGATAGAGCGAGATACCCTCCACCGCGATGCCCTGATCCAGCGCCACCGCCACATTTTCCGCGATCTCCTGCAGCCACGGCGCGCGCGCGTCACCCTCTGCGCCGGTTTCGGCGATCAGCATCGGGCGCTGATAGCGCTGCCAGCACTGTGCCAGCAGAATATGCAGCGGAACCCGCTCCGGCTCCATCAGCGACATCGGCTGATCGGGGAAGAACCAGTGGTTGTCGGGATAGTAGTTCAGGCCGAGAATATCCAGGCAATCTTCACTGCCGCCCAGCTCCTTATCGACCCGGCCCGCCAGCATATCCCAGGCTTCGAACTGCGCCTGGTGCTGCGCATCGGCGCGCGGCTTGCTGTCCGGATTGTCGGGATGATGGGCAATCTGCACCAGCGGATCGGTCAGAACAAAACGCGCGTCGGGATAGACCTCGCGGATGGCATGAATAGCGGCCAGCGAGGCGCGGACCAGCTGGCGCTTCAGCTCCCTGCCACGCCGGGCGGCATGCGGATTAAACCAGGCAACCTCCGCCCCGGCCCATGACCAGAACGAGATCTGATTGACCGGGGTAAAGAAGGGGCGCTCGATGCCGCGATCGCGCATCAGCAGCGCCATCGCGTGGGCGTAGCGGCGAAAGTGATCGACAAACTCCGCCTTCCAGATGTTCAGGTGGTCGGGGTAGCCGAAGTGGGCCAGCTCCCAGATGATCTCCATCTGCTGACGCTGTGCGGCATCCACCATCGGCAGAAAGCTCTGCCAGTCATACTGGCCCGGGATCTTCTCGATAAGATGCCAGCGGGCACCGTCACGCGCGGTAAGCAGATGCTGTGTGGCCAGTGCGGCGTAATCTTTTTCCAGCAGCATGTCGTGTCCGCTGCTGATCACCATGTCGAGCCGTTTGCCGGGTGTACGGCAGGCGGCAGAGCAGGGGAAACTGCCCTGAAAAAAGCTGCGGAACAGGCTGGGATGGTAACGCGGGCCGGTATCTGTAAGGGGGTAGTGAGACATATTCCTCTCCTGCCGGCCATTGCCGGTCACAGATCGTCCGGTTAAGTCTAGACTAAAAAACGGCCGCAACTTTCACGCATTCGGAACAGCGGCATAGCGCCAGGGGTCGGGCCGGGGAATAATAAAATAACAGCATCTTACAGGGAATTGTCATGACCGAAGCGTTTGCGCTCTCTCAGTCGTCGGAACGTGCCAGCTGGCTGCAAAGCCGGCTGGAGCCTGTGTGTCAGCGCCATCCTGGGCTGAGCGGTATTCATCAGCTCAGCGACGGACTGGATGCCTTTGCCGCCCGCTATCTGCTGATACAGAAGGCGGAGCGGTCTCTCGATATTCAGTATTACATCTGGCAGAACGACCTGTCGGGCCGGCTGCTGTTCAGCGCCGTGCTGGAGGCCGCGCGGCGCGGCGTAAAGGTGCGCCTGCTGCTGGATGACAACAATACGCCGGGCCTGGACGACACGCTGGCGCAGCTCAACCGCCACCCCGGTATTGAGGTGCGGCTGTTTAATCCGTTCTCTTTCCGTACCCTGCGCGCGCTGGGTTATCTCACCGACTTCGCCCGGCTGAATCGCCGGATGCACAACAAGAGCTTTACTGTCGATGGGGTGACGACCGTGGTCGGTGGACGCAACATTGGCGACGAATATTTTGGCACCGGCAATGAACCGCTGTTTGCCGATCTCGACGTGATGGCGATTGGCCCGGTGGTCAGCGAAGTGGCCGACGATTTCGAACGCTACTGGCACAGCAAGCCGGTGTCGCCGCTGCAGCAGGTGCTGGATGCCGAGGAGCCGGAAGAGGACAGTGTCAGTCTGCCTGCCGAGTGGCGTCACAGCGAACCGGTGCAGCGCTATCTGCAGCGGCTGGAAAACGCCTCGCTGCTGCAGGAGATGGAGGCAGGCTCGCTGCCCCTGACCTGGGCGCGGGCGCGTCTGCTGAGCGACGACCCGCGCAAGGGGCTGGGCAAGGCGCGCGCCCGGACGCTGCTGCCGCAGCGGATGCTGGAGGTGATCGGCACGCCGCAGCAGGAGTTCGACATCATTTCCGCCTATTTTGTGCCGACCCGCGCAGGCGTGGCCCAGCTGCTGGCGCTGAAGCGCAAAGGGGTGAAAATTGCCATTCTGACCAACTCGCTGGCGGCCAACGATGTCTCGATTGTCCACGCCGGTTACGCCAAGTGGCGAAAGAAACTGCTGCGCCACGGGATTGCGCTATATGAACTGAAACCGCAGGCGACCCTGCAGGATGCGCCGCACGACCGGGGATTAACCGGTAACTCCGGTTCCAGCCTGCATGCCAAAACCTTTTCGGTGGATCAGCAGACGCTGTTTATTGGCTCGTTTAACTTCGATCCCCGTTCTGCGGTGCTGAATACCGAAATGGGACTGGTGATCGAGAGTGCTGCGCTGGCCGGCGAGACACATCAGCGCTTCAGTCAGTCGATGCGCGACCGGGCCTGGACGCTGCGGCTGGATAAGTGGGGGCGGGTTAACTGGCTGGAGTATCCCGGCGAGGCGCAGGAGATTGTGCACAAGCATGAACCGGGCTGCTCCTGGTGGCAGCGGCTGCAGGTGCGGTTAGTGTGGCGTCTGCCGATTGAGTGGCTGCTGTAACCGCCACGCGGGTTCTGTGAGCCTGCGCGCCGGCAAAAACGCAGAACCCGCCATTGCAGGCGGGCTCAGCACGGGCGACCACGCCGCGCATTCCTGAGGGGTGGCATGTGCGCCCGGCACGTTACCGCTCTGCCTGGCGGCCGGAAGTCACGGCTCGCGCTTATTGCACCTGTTTACGCTCAAATTTCCCCGAGAAAAGGAAGCGCAGCAGCGGGATGCGCAGGTGGATCTCATAGAGCAGAAACGCGATGCCAAACACCATCAGCAGCCCCATGAAAAAGCCCAGCGTGTTGTTTTCAATACGGGGCGTGACATAGATGCCATACAGCAGCGTCAGGGGATGGTGCACCAGATAGATAAATAGCGACGCATTAACCAGATACATGATGCGCGGCGAATGCGAATTAAGCAGTTTGTGACCCAGGCAGAAGCAGACGTTCAGCATACAGAGTCCCATCAGCGTCGCGATAATGGCATCCGTTTCATATAGCCAGCCATCGCCGCTGCCCAGGCGCTGATTGGCGCAGTAGGCGACGAACAGCAGCAGCGCGCCGATCCACATCACCGGATTAAACCGCACAAACAGCGCTTTCAGCGGCGGATGTTTCCACGCCAGCGCCCCCAGCATAAAGAACGGCAGATAGAAGAGCGTCTGCATCACCACGATGTTGAACAGGCCATCCATCAGCCAGTTGGGCTGGAAGATAAACACCAGACGACGGAACAGACACCACACCAGCGCCCACGCCAGCACGCCGCCCGCCAGAGCGCCCCAGCCGACCCGCGAGTAGTCGATGGTCCGATGCTGGTCGCGCAGCCAGCGGAACGTCACCATGCCCAGCGTGGTCAGCATCACCAGCACCACCAGGAACCACAGGTGAGAGATCAGCTCCCACATCAGGTTATTAAACTTCTGATAGGGGGTGAAGCGGGGCCAGTCAGCCAGCTTATCGGTCCAGGCCTTCAGCATGAAAAACTGCGGCACAGTAATGAGCGGCACCGCCGTCAGCATCGGGATCCCGACACGCTCCAGGCGCACCTTCAGGAACCGCCGGGGCTGATAGCGCAGATAGAGCATGTAGGAGAAGTAGCCTGAGATGACAAAAAAGACCTGCATGCGGAAGGAATGAATAAAATCATTCAGCAGCGTCAGCCACAGTGACGCCTCCTGGCTGTTCACTGCCCATTTCTGCGCGGAGTAGATGAGGGAAACGTGAAACGGTACCCCCAGTAACATCAGGTAGGCGCGAATGGAGTCGAGGAAGTATTCACGTTCAGGTTTTACAGTACTCATAAAGTTCCAGTTCGTTAGTACGGTTGGCCGGTTTCACCCTGAAACCGGATTATCATCGTCGGAAATTCTAGCTGCGATAAAGCGGGTATACTATCAGTGGAATCCGGAGTGTCTAATTGTCCTAAACTGGCGTAAAGCCTGCTGAAAAGCAGGAACAATCTTGCGCATAAGCTGTCGGAAAACCGAATAATCCTTTAAGATAAACGGGTTTGATTTAAGCACACGAAAGGGGGGGATGTGCTGACTAAAGAAAAAAATAAAGCCGGACTGATGAAGGTACGCTGGATGGGTACTGCGGTTCTGCTGGCGTTGTATGCCAACAACAGTTGGGCGTTTAATATTGATGATGTCGCAGTTCAAGCCAAAGCGTTGGCAGGGAAAAGCTTCGAAGCGCCTAAAAGCAATTTACCCTCTCAGTTTCGTGAAATGAAATTTGCTGACTATCAGCAAATCCAGTTTAACCACGATAAAGCGTACTGGGGCAAACTGCGCACGCCATTTAAGCTGGAGTTCTATCATCAGGGGATGTACTTCGATACCCCGGTGCAGATCAATGAGGTGACCGCCAGCGCGGTGCGCGAGATTAAATACAACCCCGATTATTTCAATTTCGGTAACGTAAAACATGACGCCGATGCGGTGAAAAACCTCGGTTTTGCTGGCTTCAAAGTTCTTTACCCGCTGAACAACAAGGGTAAAAGCGATGAGATCGCCAGCTTCCTGGGCGCCAGCTACTTCCGCGTCATCGGTGCCGGTCAGGTCTATGGCCTGTCGGCGCGTGGACTGGCCATCGACACGGCGCTGCCGTCCGGTGAAGAGTTCCCGCGCTTTAAAGAGTTCTGGATTGAGCGGCCAAAACCGCAGGACAAACAGTTAGTGATCTATGCGCTGCTCGACTCGCCGCGTGCGACCGGGGCGTATCGCTTTGTGCTGCGTCCGGGTGAGGCATCAACGGTTGACGTACAGTCGAAGGTTTACCTGCGTGATAACGTCGGCAAACTGGGGATCGCTCCGCTGACCAGTATGTTCCTGTTTGGTCAGAATCAGCCGTCTTCGGTGAACAATTTCCGTCCGGCGCTGCACGATTCAGACGGTCTCTCCATCCATAACGGCAACGGAGAGTGGATCTGGCGTCCGCTGAACAACCCGCGTCATCTGGCGGTCAGCACCTATACCATTGAAAATCCAAAAGGCTTTGGTCTGCTGCAGCGCGGCCGTGATTTCAGCAACTATCAGGATCTGGACGATCGTTACGATCTGCGTCCAAGCGGCTGGGTTGAGCCGTTAGGCGACTGGGGTAAAGGCCGGGTTGAACTGGTCGAAATCCCGACGGCGGATGAAACCAACGACAACATCGTTGCCTTCTGGACGCCGGAGAATCTGCCAGAGCCCGGCAAAGAGATGAACTTCAAATATCGTCTGCACTTCTCGCGCGACGAAAACCAGCTGCACTCCGACGATACCGCCTGGGTCAAAAATACCCTGCGTTCGGCGGGAGATGTGAAGCAGTCTAATCTGGTGCGTCAGCCGGATGGCACTGTGGCCTTTACCATCGACTTCGTCGGTAAAGACATGAGCAAGATGGCCGAAAACAGCCAGGTTGCGCCACAGGTCAGCGTTGGCAAAAATGCCGATGTGGTTGAGCAGAGCGTACGTTATAACCCGGTCACCAAAGGCTGGCGTCTGGTGTTGCGTCTGCGTGTGAAAGATGCCAAGCAGTCCACCGAAATGCGGGCGGCGCTGGTCAGCGGCGACAAGACATTGACGGAAACCTGGAGCTATCAGTTACCTGCCAATGAATAAATCGACTTTTACACCTCAACGTTATGTGGAATCTCTGCCGCTGGATGCGGCAGGGAAGGCACGTCTCAGCGGTTCTTTACAGAATGCCGGGGCGTTCCACTTCATCCATGATGCGCTGGGCAGGGATGTCGCCGCCAGCGATCGCCCCGACGATGCACCGTTAAAATCGGTCTCATCGCGGGTTGAAATGGCCTGGCCGGATTCACTGGCCGGCGGCCAGCAGCTGGGCAAAGATGATCTCGACCGCACCACGCTGAAGGCGATGCCGAAAGTCAAACGCTCCCTGATGTTCCCGGAAGCCTGGCGCACCAACCCGGTCGCCCGTGCCTGGGACTCACTGCGTGGACACAAAACGGTGCCGCGTTACGCCAATGCGGAAGAGCAGCGTGCGGAAGAGAAGTGGCGTCATGTCGGTTCGATTCGCCGCTACATCCTGCTGATCCTGACCATTTTCCAGACCGTGGTCGCCACCTGGTACATGAAGAGTATTCTGCCGTACCAGGGCTGGACGCTGCTGGATCCGATGGAGATGATCAACCAGAACTGGCAGCAGTCTGTGATGCAGATTCTGCCGTATGTGTTGCAGACCGGTATCCTGTTCCTGTTTGCGATCCTGTTCTGCTGGGTCTCTGCCGGCTTCTGGACGGCCCTGATGGGCTTCCTGCAGCTGCTGATTGGGCGGGATAAGTACAGTATCTCCTACTCGACGGTCGGGGATGAGCCGCTGAATCCGGCGCATCGCACCGCGCTGATCATGCCTATCTGTAACGAAGATGTGGAGCGTGTTTACGCGGGTCTGCGTGCGACCTGGGAATCTGTGGTGCGCACCGGGAACGCCGATCACTTCGACGTCTACATCTTAAGCGACAGCTACGATGCGGATATCGCCATCGCCGAACAGAAAGCCTGGATGGAGCTGGTGCGCGATGTCGGTGGCGCAGGCCGGATCTTCTATCGCCGTCGTCGTCGTCGTGTGAAGCGTAAAAGCGGCAACATCGATGACTTCTGCCGTCGCTGGGGCAGCAACTACAGCTACATGGTGGTGCTGGACGCCGACAGCGTGATGAGCGGTGAGTGTCTCACCGGTCTGGTGCGCATGATGGAAGCTAACCCGAACGCCGGGATCATTCAGTCATCGCCGAAAGCCTCCGGTATGGACACGCTCTATGCGCGCTGTCAGCAGTTTGCGACCCGCGTCTACGGTCCGCTGTTTACCGCCGGTCTGCACTTCTGGCAGCTGGGTGAGTCGCACTACTGGGGCCACAACGCCATTATCCGCGTGAAACCCTTTATCGAGCACTGCGCACTGGCGCCGCTGCCGGGTGAGGGCTCTTTTGCCGGTTCCATCATGTCGCATGACTTCGTGGAAGCGGCGCTGATGCGTCGTGCTGGCTGGGGCGTCTGGATTGCCTATGATCTGCCAGGCTCTTATGAAGAGCTGCCACCGAACCTGCTGGATGAGCTGAAGCGTGACCGCCGCTGGTGTCACGGCAACCTGATGAACTTCCGCCTGTTCCTGGTGAAAGGGATGCACCCGGTTCACCGTGCGGTGTTCCTCACCGGTGTCATGTCCTATCTGTCGGCGCCGCTCTGGTTTATGTTCCTGGCGCTGTCTACCGCCCTGCAGGTGGTGCACACGCTGATGGAACCGACCTACTTCCTGCAACCGCGGCAGCTGTTCCCGGTCTGGCCGCAGTGGCGTCCGGAGCTGGCCATCGCGCTCTTCTCGACCACGATGGTGCTGCTGTTCCTGCCGAAGATGCTGAGCGTAGTGCTGATCTGGTTCAAAGGATCGAAAGCCTATGGCGGCCCGCTGCGCCTGCTGGCGTCGCTGGTGCTGGAAACGCTGTTCTCGGTGCTGCTGGCACCGGTGCGCATGCTGTTCCATACGGTCTTCGTGGTCAGCGCCTTCCTGGGCTGGGAAGTGGTGTGGAACTCGCCACAGCGTGATGATGATGCGACGCCGTGGAGCGAAGCGTTTAAACGTCACGGTTCACAGATGGCACTGGGTCTGGTGTGGGCGATTGGTATGGGCCTGCTGGATCTCAATTTCCTCTGGTGGCTCGCGCCAATTGTCTTCTCCCTGATCCTGTCGCCGTTTGTTTCGGTGATGTCGAGCCGCGCGACGCTGGGGCTGAAGAGCAAGCGGGCGAAGCTCTTCCTGATCCCGGAAGAGTACGCGCCGCCGCAGGAGCTGGTCGACACCGACCGCTATCTGGAGCTGAACCGCGAACGTGCGCTGGAAAATGGCTTTATGCATGCCGTGTTCCATCCTGCGTTTAACGCGCTGGCCACGGCGCTGGCGACCTCGCGTCACAAGCAGAGTCAGTTACTGGACTATGCCCGCGACCGTCGTGTGGACCAGGCGCTCAGTGATACCCCGGATAAACTGAGCCGCGACCAGCGTCTGCAGCTGATCAGCGACCCGGTGGTGCTGGCCCGCGTTCACACCCGACTGTGGGAAGAGGCGGACAAGTATCATCAGTGGGTAGAGAGTTATCAGAAACTCTCACTTAACCCCCACGCGCTGAAAAACGCGTAATCAGAAAAAGCGGCAGAGATGCCGCTTTTTTTTCGGATGAAACAGACGCGACAGTGGTAGATTGTGGGCTGACCGTCACCGCAGCGCGCGTGACAATCTCAACGGCTGTCTGGGGCGGATATCAGTGGTGAACGGGTTGATTAAAGCGGGCGTTATCGGTGTGGCGGTGATCTGCCTGAGCGGGTGCGGCAGTATCATCAGCCGGACTTTTCCGGGGCAGGGGCACGGTAATCAGTACTATCCCGGCGTGCAGTGGGACGTCCGCGACAGCGGATGGCGGATCCTGACGATCCTCGACCTGCCGCTGTCGCTGGTGGTGGACACCCTGTTGCTCCCTGTGGATGCCCGGCACGGGCCTTACGAGTAGCTGCGGTCGGAATCGCTGTTATCGTCTTCCCACTCCTGGGCCGCGGCTTCACCCTCTTCGGTGTCCAGCGGCGGCTCAAGCTGAAACTCGCCGTCATCCCACTCGTGCAGGGTATTTTCCGCTAACCACTCCTGACGCAGCTCCACTTCATCAAAGTCAGCATCGAAAATGGCCTGAGCGGCTTCACCGCTGCGGTAGGGCATGCACTCCCCGGTATCGCCTTCATCTTCCAGGAACTCGGCCTGCCACATGATATCGCCATCCTGCATCACATACTTCTGCAGACCAAACTGGCTGATCGACGCATCCTCTTCCTCAAGCTCCGGGTGATTCGCGAGGAACTCTTCACGTGCAGCATCAATGGCTTCCTCTAACGTACTGTACATGCTCATTGCGCTTCTCCTTTACGGGTTCATTGACTGCGGGTTGATTTGATTTCAGTGAAGGATAGACGAAATTCAGGGGAGGGAAAGGCGCGGGCAGTGCAACTGACGGGAAATAAGCCATTTCCCGTCAGCGGGCATCAGATCATCTTTTGCGGAAAGTGCAGAACCGGCTGAACAGACTCATGGATCACGGGCGCCGAGTAGCGGATACAGCATTTGATACAGGGCTTCACCTTCCTGAAATTAATGCGGGCGATGGAAAGCGCCTGGCTCAGGTTATATAACGTACCGATAAAGATAACCGCCTCTTTATCAGGCATCCGCTTACAGCCTTTACGATGAAGGAAGTGATAATTTTCCTGATCGGTACCGATAGTCACGTAATAGTAGAGACCTTTGTTCATATTATCTGTCCCGTTAGAGGTTTGCTGTGTGTGATCTTTTTTTATAATTCTGTCAGAACCGTTAAACGCCTGACTGTTCAGCCAGAAATTACCGGGAACGATAACTTTCTTCAAATGCCATAACGGTCTATCGGACTGTTAAATAATTGTGAAATGGAATATAAGTCAAATCACGTCAGCAATCCTCTGTAAAATAAGTTAATTTTCAGTCATTCATAAGAGACGGGATACCATTAAGCGCGGCTAAATAGGATTAGGCCTGGCACCGGAAATAATCAGCGCCAGAATAAAATCGATATATTCTGCAGAAACCATAATGAATAAAAAACGAAAAGGCACGTATGCCGCCTGCGCTATTCTGAATTGATAAGTGACCGTAATTTTAATCGGGGAACGGGGAGAAGAATTGACCGGATCTGGATTAATGCGTGGCGCTGCTGCCGCGCGCCGAAAAAAGTGGAAGAGGGCGCGACTGTTTTATTTAGCAGGCAGGGAGATCAGAAACGCGCTAAATGGCGTTCAGCCATTTAGCGCGAACAGAGACTAGTAGCGTGAAGGTTCGCCTTCCGGACGCGTTTTGAAACGGCGGTGGAGCCACATGTACTGTTCAGGTGCCAGCAGCACGCCTTCCTCAACCACTTTATTCATCCTGGCGGCGGTCACTTCGTCGCTTTCCAGGGTAAATTCACCGCTGATGTCAGGCAGAATCATCAGTTCATAGCCGCGACCGTCAGGCAGACGACGGGGCACGAAAGGGATGACGGCGGGTTTACCGGTGCGGATCAGCAGATGCGTACCGACCGTGGTGGCGGCTTTTTCCACGGCAAAGAAGGGCACAAAGACGCTGCTGCGCGGGCCATAATCGTGATCCGGTGCGTACCAGATGATCTCACCCTGCTTCAGGGCGCGGATCATTCCCTTGAGATCTTTACGATCGATCATGCTCTTGTTCGAGCGCATTCTGCCTTTGACCTGCAGCCAGTCGATCAGCTTGTTGTCATTCGGACGGTAGACGCCAATCCCCGGATTGTGGATACCAAACATACGCGCGCCAATTTCCAGTGTCAGAAAGTGCATGCCGATAAGCAGTATGCCGCGCTGGCTGTCGTGGGCCTGCTGAATATGCTCCAGACCTGAAGGCTTATGCCATTTATTGATCCGCCAGTCGGGCCAGAACCACGCCATACCGGTTTCAATCAGGCCCATGCCGACCGATTCGAAATTGTGCTTGATCATCGCTTCGCGCTCATTGACCGGCATATCCGGGAAGGTTAATTCCAGATTCCGGCGGGCGATGCTGACGCGGCGCTTCATAAAACGCATCCCGATACGGCCAATATTACAGCCGAGAACATAGAGCAGGGGATAAGGAAGTAGCACCAAAAGATAAAGAGAAGCGACACCCAGCCAGGCCAGCCAATAGCGTGGGTGAAGCAGTTCTCGTGAAAACTGAGGCAACTGAGTCATATGAAGGTTAATTTTCCTGCGTCGCGCACCGTGCGGTGCTGATATTTCGTTAATTTCCGCCATTGTGCCAGTTTTTAACGTGCGCATAAATATCGGTGACAGCACAGACGACTGCGTGGCGAATACCGGCAGTGAAGGAGTGATGATAAAAACAGCAACTGACAATCATTCCTGACACCGGCCTTTGCATCCGGGTGAAATCAGGTATCATGTTGCCGCTAAATTTCACCTATTGATAACAGGAAAGAACACCATGCCAGTGTTACATAACCTCGTTTCCAATAAAGAGCTGAAAGCGCGCATGCTGGCTGAAACCGAGCCGCGCACTACAGTCTCTTTTTACAAGTATTTTCAGATTGCCGATCCGAAAGCCTTTCGCGACGCGCTCTATGTGGGCCTGACCGCACTCAAGGTCTTTGGCCGCGTCTATGTGGCGCATGAAGGCATCAACGCGCAGATCAGCGTGCCCGCCAGCCAGTATGAGAAGATGAAAGCGTGGCTCTATGCGTTCGATCCGTCGCTGGACAATCTGCGGATGAACATCGCCCTGGACGATGATGGGAAATCGTTCTGGGTACTGCGTCTGAAAGTGCGCGATCGCATCGTTGCCGATGGGATTGAGGATGAGACGTTCGATGCCAGCGACGTAGGCCAGTACCTGAAAGCGGCCGACGTTAACGCCATGCTGGACGATCCTGATGCGCTGTTTGTGGATATGCGCAACCACTACGAATATGAAGTGGGCCGCTTCGACAACGCGCTGGAAGTGCCTGCCGACACCTTCCGCGATCAGCTGCCGATGGCAGTTGATATGCTGAAGGATAAGAAAGACAAAAAGATCGTGATGTACTGCACCGGCGGGATCCGCTGTGAAAAGGCGAGCGCCTGGATGCGTCATAACGGTTTTGAGGATGTCTACCACGTCGAAGGCGGTATCATCGAGTATGCCCGCCGTGCCCGTGAGCAGGGGTTACCGGTTCGCTTCAAAGGCAAAAACTTCGTGTTCGATGAGCGTATGGGCGAGCGGATCTCCGATGATGTGCTGTCGAACTGCCATCAGTGCGGTGAACCCTGCGATACCCACGTCAACTGCGTGAATGACGGCTGTCACCTGCTGTTTATTCAGTGTCAGCGCTGTGCAGAGAAGTTTGAAAACTGCTGCAGCCCGCTCTGTCAGGAAGAGGCTAAACTCTCGCCGGAAGAGCAGCGTGCCCGCCGGGCAGGACGCGAGAACGGTAATAAGATCTTTAACAAGTCCCGTGGCCTGTTAAGCATGACGATTCCCGCGCCACAGAAGAAATAAGCGTGGCCGCCTGAAGTGCGCTTCAGGCGGCTTGCCGTTTTACTGACGGACCCCTTCCACCGAGATCATCAGCTGAACCTTCTGTGAAGCCGGCCCCAGGTCTTTGGTAATATTGAAATCCTTGAGGGTAATTTCACCCTCGGCCTCAAAGCCTGCGCGGTAACCGCCCCACGGATCTTTTCCTTCGCCCAGCATTTTCGCCTCCAGCGTCACCGGTTTCGTCACGCCGTTCAGGGTCAGATCGCCGGTAATCTCCAGTTCATCACCCTCTTTTTTCACCGCTGTGGATTTGAAGGTCGCCTGCGGGTTTTTGCTGCTGTTCAGGAAGTCTGCGCTGCGCAGATGCTTGTCACGCTCGGCGTGATTGGTATCGACGCTGGCGGTGTCAATCGTCACCTCCACCTTGTCTGCCGCGGGATTCTTCTCATCAAAGGTAAAGCGGCCATCGAACGTTTTAAAGGTGCCATACAGCCAGCTGTAACCGAGATGCTGAATACGGAACTGGATAAAGGCGTGCTGGCCCTCCTTGTCGATTTTGTAGTCCGCCGCATGGGCGCTCAGTGAACCGAGCAGCAGGCTGGCGCTGGTCATCGCCAGTAACGTTTTCCTGAACATATTATTTATCCTTTTCAAGGAGAGTGGAGAGGGGGTAACCGGACATCCGTTTCAGGGTGCTATCGCGGTCGATAAAATGGTGTTTCAGCGCCGCGAGACCATGCAGAACCGAAAGCATAACCACCGTCCAGGCGAGCCAGAGATGAATGTCGCCCGCCAGATCGGCCTGTTCGCCCGCACCGCTGAACAGAGCGGGCAGAGTAAAGAGGTTAAAAACGGCAACAGGCTTTCCGTCCGCGGTGGAGATCAGATAGCCGCTAATCAGAATCGCCAGCAGCAGGGTGTAGAGCAGCAGGTGCGCCACCACGGCGCTGATGCGCACCAGCGGCGAATAACTGCTCAGCGGTTTTGGCGGCGGGGAAATAACGCGCCACAGCAGGCGAACCATCAGCGTCAGAAACAGGATCACGCCAATGCTTTTATGGATCTCCGGGGCGTCGTGATACCAGCTGTCGTAATAGCCGAGGCCGACCATCCATAATCCCAGCGCAAACATGGCATATATTGCCAGCGCCATTGACCAGTGCAGCAGAACCGCAATCAGTCCGAACTGATGAGAGGTATTCCGTATTAACATAATGATGCGTTCGCAGGGAAATAATATGAAATAAGCATCTACATTATGAAATATAAAAGCAATCGTCCTTACGCTTCTATAAATTTCCGCGCGGCGGAATAAAAGACTGAATAAAACGCCGGATAACGCGCAATATTATTGAATGAGAATTTTCCAGTCCGGGGGGCGGTCAACGAAAATAGGGGGGAATTAACATTACGGGCCATAACGCCGTGCCCTTATCTGTCAGGTCTATTCAGGTTTCGTCAATCTTTGTCAGCCGGAAGGGATCGCGGCGATCCCCTCCGGCTGCGGCATCAGAAGCGGGAGAGGCGGAACGGCGTTAAATCGAAGGAGAAGGGTTTCGCCTGAGCAAATTCTGCCGCCAGCTCCCCTAGTACGCTGGCAAACTTAAAGCCGTGTCCGCTGAGGCCGGTAATCACCAGGCGATCGGGTTCACCTGGCAGGGTGTCGATAATAAAGTCTTCATCCGGGCTGAAGTCATAGCTGCACGCTTCACCGTGCAGACAGACACCCACGCCGGGTAAAAACTGCCGCAGGAAGCTGAAGGCTTCGCTGCCATCGGAGGCGACGGTGCCAAAGGGTCTGCGATCTTCGGGTTGCTGCATCCGCTGGCCGCCATCATGACGGCCCACTTTCAGGGCGTTGTTATCCGCCGGGAAGCCGTAGAACTGGCTGCCGTCGCGCATCTCCACGGTAAAGCCGGGGAACTGATTATTTTCACTGTAGCGGCCGTCGGCCTGATACCAGGCGAACACTTTGCGGGTCGGGGCGACCGGCAGATCCGGAACCAGTTTTCCCACCCAGGTGCCCGCGCTGACCAGCATTTTGCGGCCCCGGTAGATGCCATCCAGCGTGGTGACCTGCTGCAGATCGCCGTCGCGGCCCAGCGCGGAAACCGGGCAGTTGAACAGCTGCGCACAGCCCGCCTGTTCGGCCAGCTGGATCCAGCTGCGCACCGCCTGTTCGCATTTCAGAAAACCGGACTGCGGTTCGAAGACGCCCAGATAGCCTTCTGGCACGTTAATCTGCGGCCAGCGTTTGCGCACCTCATCGGGCTGCATGACCTGAATATTGAGCTGCCAGCGGGTAGCGCTGTCGATGACGTTACGGATAAACGGCGACTCAAGCGGGGCCAGGTTCAGCACGCCGCTGCGATGCATGATGCGTTCACCAGCCTGCTGCTCCAGCTCATCCCACAGCGTCTGCGCCCGCAGCACCAGCGGCACATAGCGTTCGCCTTCACCATAGGCGTGGCGGATCAGCCGGCTCTCGCCATGATGGGTGCCCTGCTGGTGGGGAGGGTGGGCGCTGTCGATCATCAGCACCGATAAACCCGCCTGGGTGGCATAGTAGCCGGCCGCCGCGCCCACCGAGCCGCTGCCAACGACAATAAGATCATAAATCATGGTAACCACGCTCTAAGAGTCAGATAATCAAAAGCATACCAGAAACAGAAACGAAAAAGGCACCCCTGAGGGTGCCTGTCTGATGTGGCAGAAGTTAATGCTTATTAAGGAGTCGTTCTATCTGCTCGGCTGATTCTATCTTGGCAATCCCCGCTTCGAGGATCGAGATAAACTGCCTTGCCACATCCGTTGTCAGCCAGTAGGTCGGGCCAACATCCGCTTCTTCTTCTTTCTGATCCTGCGACGATAACGAGTGCAGGCGGATCATCATGGCGTCATAACTGTCAACGGTACTGATATCCCAGCCCACCAGCGGGTGAGTCTGAATCACGTCTTTTCTGTCCATTATAACCTCCTTATTACTCGTTAAACGAAGTGCATGGTGAGGTTCAATGCGGCTTTTTTCTTCCAGTCGAGAAACAATTATAACAGTAAACCCGGGCATCACTGTTTAAAAAGTGCCGTGAGTCAGCTTCTCACAGAACATTCGTGTTTAACAGGCCGAAGATGAAAAATAAAATGCCTGACGGGCAGGCATTTTTATCATGATTCAATGGACAGGCAAAAAGCGGATAAAGCCTGATCAGAGCGTGGGGCTTTCCGGTACGATGCCGCCGCTGCGTTTCTGCACGCTCTCTGCCAGTCGGGCAAAGTGCTGCTGAAGCTGCTCATCGTGATTCTGGTTCTGAGCTTCCAGCGACAGGTTGTGCGCCAGCAGCTGGCTGGCCCGATCGTCAAGACAGAACATCAGACTGGAAAAGGCATTTTCCAGCACCGTTAAACGACGCTGCTGGTCGCCAATCAGTGCCAGCAACTCACCAAAGGTCATCGCCTCTTCCGGTTTATCAGTAGTCATGGTGTCGCATCTCCTGTTATGCATGACGAGCGCAAGCATAGGGCATTGATCATTCAGAGTCTAGATGCTGGGCGGGGGAAGTGCGAGAGGGGAGAAAAGATAAAAAAACCGGGTGGCGACACCCGGAAAAAAAAGCACAGTGGCGGTTAATCAGTAATGAACCAGTCGTCAGCGCTCTCCCACGTCTGCTGCAGGATCTCGCTGATCTGGTCGCGCGTCTCTTTTCCACCGCCCAGCACGCTGAGATTGTTGGTACTGGCGTAACGCACCTTGACGTGATTGGTCGAGTCAGGGAACTGTTCATCGATGCGGCGCGACAGTTCGTCGCTTAACGCTTCGATCGCACCAGCAGGAAGAGGTCGGGTATTGGATACGGTAATTTCAACGCGCATAACAGCCTCCGGTTCAGGTACTGTATATATTTACAGTATCCAGCGGCCGGAGGCAAGAAAAATTATGCGACGCGCCAGTTCAGCGTCTCACCGGCCAGGAACGGCACCAGCGAGTGACTGCCCAGGGCGAGGGTGTCCGGCACCTGCCAGGTTTCACGCACCAGCGTGATGGTGCCTTCATTCAGCGGCAGGCCATAAAAACGCGGCCCATTCTCCGAACAGAACGCCTCAAAGTGCTCCAGCGCCCCCAGCTCTTCAAACACGGTGGCGTAAGCGGGCAGCGACGTTGGCGCATTAAATACGCCAGCACAGCCACAGCTGGACTCTTTGAGATGGCGCAGATGCGGGGCGGTATCGGTGCCGAGGAAAAAGCGCGGATGGCCGCTCGCCACCACCTTGCGCAGCGCCTCCTGATGCACGTTGCGCTTGAGGATCGGCAGGCAGTAGAGATGCGGACGGATACCGCCGACCAGCATATGGTTGCGGTTAAACATCAGGTGCTGCGGGGTAATGGTCGCGCCCAGGTTCTCATCGGCGGCGGCAACGTAGTCCGCGGCGTCCTGGGTCGTGATGTGCTCCATCACCACTTTCAGCGCCGGAAACTGGCGGCGCAGTGGCACCATCACCGTTTCGATAAAGCGCGCTTCGCGGTCAAAGATATCGATATGCGCTGCGGTCACCTCTCCGTGTACCAGCAGCGGCATTCCCAGCGTCTGCATACGATCCAGCACCCGCGCAATCGAGGCGATGTCGGTCACGCCGTGGCTGGAGTTGGTGGTTGCGTGCGCCGGATAGAGTTTCGCCGCGGTAAACAGACCGGCGGTGAAACCGCGCTCAAGCTCATCCGGATCGAGAGAGTCGGTCAGATAGCAGGTCATCAGCGGGGTAAACTTATGATCGGCCGGCAGCGCCGCCAGAATACGGTCGCGATAGGCTTCACCCGCCGCGATGCTGGTCACCGGCGGCACCAGGTTTGGCATCACAATGGCCCGGCCATTCACCGCGCTGGTATAGGGCAGGACCGTGTGAAGCATCTCATCGTCGCGCAGATGAATATGCCAGTCGTCAGGGCGACGCAGGGTAAGTTGCTGAGGGTGTGCTGTCATCAGTGAAGCTCCGGCAGAAGAGAAAACAAAAGGCGTGTTTTGGCCGGGGTCTAAGCATAAGGATTCAGGCAACCGTTTGCACCTGCTTTTTATGCAGGCAACGAAAAACCGCGCCAGAGGCGCGGTATTCACTGTTACTCAGTAAAGGGGATCACCAGCTCGCCGGGCTTCACTTCCAGCCCTTTCGCGAACTTCTTCGCCAGCGACTCGCCCTTGCTGCGGTCGGCGCTGAGCACGTAGGCCGGTTTCTGATCAAAATAGCTCTTGAGCGACTGATTCAGGTAGGGGGTCAGCGTCTTCATGATCGCGGCCATTTTTTCCGGTGCCACCTGCGCATCGGTAATCTCCAGATCGCGCAGATAGATGGCGCCCTGCTGCGGATCGTAGATTGGCTGTGCCCGCATCTTCAGCTGCATATCGGCCTGCTGTGGCCCGAACAGCGAGGTGACGTTGATTTTGGCACTGCCGGAGAGGGTCACTTTGCCCGGCTCTTCGCGGCCGATCTGGCTGCTGAGATTGTTCAGCACGATATGCGCGTTAACCAGCCCGGCAACGCCAATATCTTTCTCATAGTTGTTGTGCTTCTGCAGCGCCTGGTTAACGTCCTGTTCGCTGATGGTGTATTGCGTCAGCTGATTACAGCCACTCAGCAGCAGGGCGAACAGCAGGGCAGTGAGCCCGAAAAAAGCCTTTTTCATCGATCGATATCCTGAATATCAGAGCCAGTAAACAGGCCATAGCCTGCCTGAATGTGGCGCGGGTGTCATCAGGAAAGGGATGAGAAACGCCGCAGCGTCTCTCATCTGGCGGCTCAGTGGGCGATGGAGGAGAGCAGATTGACCTGGGTCTGTTTGGCCATGTTATCGCGATAGTCGGCGACCCGGGCGGGCCAGTCGATACCGGCCACCAGCGTCAGCGAGCGCAGCAGGGGGAAGAGGTTAAAATCGTCTTCCGACAGCTCGCCGTTGACCGCGTTGGGCTGGACGATGAGCCTGTCGAGCTTGCGCAGGTCGTCGCTGACATTCTTAATCAGTCCGGCTGAATGGCTCTTCAGTGCGGCAAAGTCGCCAATGCTCGCCTGCTTTTTCGTGCGGAAATAGTCGCGCGCCTCTGGCGTGGCAAATTCGGCAAACGCCGCCTCCGCAATGCGTGGCAGCAGCAGCTTATTGACGTAGCTGTTCATGTGACGCAGCCAGTCGGCGATGGCCGGATTCAGCGCGCCGGTGATCAGCGGCGCGTGATCCTGTTGATCCACGTAATGAACAATCTCCATGCTCTCCGGCATGGCGCTGCCATCCTGCTTCTGCAGAATCGGCACCATTTTTTTGCCGACCAGACGGACTGGCGTCTCTTCATCGTCGTTGAGCATCACTACCAGCTCAACCGGCACATTTTTCAGACCAAAAATCATGCGCGCTTTCACGCAGAAAGGGCAGTGGTCATAGATATAGAGCTTCATCCTGATCTCCCGTGTGACAGGTTTAGGTTTAACAGAGTGAATCAAATCATCCTGTTTTTCGGGCCCGTAAAAAGTATGGAAGAGATTAGCGGACAGGGCAAACCGGGGGGCGTGGGCGGCCAGCGGCCTCACCGCCGCAGGTGGCGATAAGCGTGCGAAATCAATCGCTTTACGGCAAAACCGCGGTAACGTTTTACCGTAGCCCGGGTGGCGGTTATAGTGAAGGCCGGGTAATGACGGCTCATCTCTATCGGCCATTGATTTCAGGAGTCAGGATGTTTGGCTATCGTTCTGCCGCGCCCAGGGTGCGCTTAACCACCGATCGGCTGGTGGTCCGTCTGGTTCACGAACGTGATGCCTGGCGAATGGCAGATTACTATGCGGAAAACCGCCTTTTTCTCAAACCGTGGGAGCCGGTGCGCGATGACAGCCACTGTTATCCCTCTGGCTGGCAGGCGCGACTCGGCCTGATTACCGACCTGCACAAGCAGGGGTCGGCCTTCTATTTCATTCTGATGGACAGCGAAGAAACCGAAGTACGGGGCGTGGCGAACTTCAGCAACGTGCTGCGCGGCTCCTTTCACGCCTGTTACCTCGGCTATTCACTGGGCGAAAAGTGGCAGGGCCAGGGGCTGATGTTTGAAGCGCTGCAGGCGGCTATCCGCTATATGCAGCGCCAGCAGCATATGCATCGCATCATGGCTAACTATATGCCGCACAATCAGCGCAGCGGCGATCTGCTGGCGCGGCTCGGGTTTGAAAAAGAGGGCTACGCGAAAGATTATCTGCTGATCGACGGGCGCTGGCAGGATCATGTACTGACGGCCTTAACCCAGCGGGAATGGACGCCTGACCGGCGTGGACACTAATGAGGATGCGAACATGAAGATGGCTTTATCGGCGCAGGCGCAGCGGGTGCTGGGTTGCCTGCTGGAGAAGCAGGTCACCACGCCGGAGCAGTATCCGCTGTCACTCAATGGGGTGGTGGTGGCCTGCAACCAGAAATCGAACCGCGAGCCGGTGATGGAGCTGAGCGAGAGTGAGGTGCAGGATCAGCTCGATCAGCTGGAGAAGCGGCATCTCATCACCGCCAGCAGCGCCGCCGGACAGCGGGTCGTGAAGTACGGGCAGCGTTTCTGCAACTCCGCCTTTGGCGCGCTGAAGCTCAACAGCGCCGAAGTTGCCATCCTCACGCTGCTTTTACTGCGCGGGCCGCAGACGCCAGGTGAGCTGCGTACCCGCAGCGGACGGCTGCACGACTTCCGCGAGGTCAGCGAAGTCGAACAGACGCTGGAGGCGCTGATGCAGCGCGACGACAGTGCGCAGGTGATGCGACTGGCGCGTGAGCCGGGCAAGCGCGAAAGCCGCTTTATGCATCTGCTGGGTGATGTCAGTGAGACGCCCCCGTCTGCGGAGTCAGCGGAGACTCAGGACGATCTGGCGGCGCGCGTCGCCACGCTGGAAACCCAGGTCGCCCGGCTTCAGGCCCGACTTGATCAACTGCTGTCACCGGAGAGCTGAGATGAGCGTACGTATTGGCGTAGTGGGGCTCGGCGGGATTGCGCAGAAAGCCTGGCTGCCGGTGCTGACGGCGGCCACGGACTGGACGCTGGTGGGTGCCTTTTCGCCGAATCAGGCCAAAGCCCGCCCGATCTGCGACAGCTATCGCATGCAGTGTTTCGGTTCGCTGAATGACCTGGCGGCGGCCTGCGATGCGGTCTTTGTCCACAGCAGTACCGCCACCCACTATGAGGTGGTCAGGGCGCTGCTGCTGGCAGGAAAGGATGTCTGCGTCGATAAACCGCTGGCCGACACGCTGGAGCAGGCCGAGGCGCTGGTGGCGCTGGCGGAGAAACGGCAGCGAAAACTGATGGTGGCGTTTAACCGCCGTTTCGCCCCGCGCTATCAGCAACTGCGGGCCGATATGGCAGGCGCGACGTCGCTTCGGGTTGAAAAGCATCGCAGCGACAGCGTCGGGCCGCAGGATCTGCGCTTTACCCTGCTCGACGACTACCTGCATGTGGTGGACACCGCACTCTGGCTGGGCGGCCGCCCCCTCCGCGAGGTGCAGGGGCGCATCGACACCAACGATCAGGGGCAGATGCTCTACGCCGAACATCACTTCTCGCTGGCAGGCCTGTCGATCACAACCAGCATGCACCGTCGTGCGGGCAGCCAGCGCGAACGGGTCAGCGCGGTGTGTGACGGAAAGTGTATCGACATCAGCGAGATGCGCGACTGGCAGGAAGAGCAGGACGGCAAGCTGCTGATCGTGCCGCCGCCCGCCTGGCAAAGCCATCTGGCTCAGCGGGGTTTCAGCGGAGCCGCGCACCATTTCATCGACTGCGTACAAAATCAGACGAAGCCTGAGACCAGCGGCGAGCAGGCGCTGATGGCGCAGCGCGTGGTGGAAAAACTGTGGCGCGATGCCACCCGTGAATAACGCCTTGTAACACTCCGTGCTGGTCATTTCCGGCTGTGGCAGTAGACTGTCGCCGGGCATCTTCTGGTGTCCGCGCTAATTCTTCTTTTTTGCCGATTCTTTTCAGGATGCGCCGTCAATTATGAATCTGTTGAAATCGCTGGCAGCGGTCAGTTCCATGACCCTGTTTTCCCGCGTTCTGGGCTTTGCCCGTGATGCCATTGTGGCGCGGGTGTTTGGCGCCGGCATGGCGACCGATGCCTTCTTTGTTGCCTTTAAACTGCCTAACCTGCTGCGGCGTATCTTCGCCGAAGGCGCCTTTTCCCAGGCCTTTGTGCCCATTCTGGCCGAATACAAAAGCAAGCAGGGCGACGAGGCGACAAAACTGTTCCTGGCGTATGTCTCCGGTCTGCTGACGCTGGCCCTGGCGCTGGTGACCGTGGCGGGCATGATTGCGGCGCCCTGGGTTATCATGGTGACGGCACCGGGTTTCGCCGACAGCGCAGACAAGTTTGCCCTGACCAGTTCGCTGCTGCGGGTCACCTTTCCTTACATCATGCTGATTTCGCTGGCGTCGCTGGCGGGGGCGGTGCTGAACACCTGGAACCGCTTTTCGGTGCCCGCTTTTGCGCCGACCCTGCTGAACGTCAGCATGATCGGGTTTGCCCTGTTTGCCGCACCGCACTTCCATCCGCCGGTCATGGCGCTGGCCTGGGCGGTTGTCGCGGGTGGGGTGCTGCAGCTCGGCTATCAGCTGCCTCACCTGAAAAAGCTCGGCATGCTGGTCCTGCCGCGCCTGAACCTGCGCGATGCGGGCGTCTGGCGCGTGATGCGTCAGATGGGGCCGGCCATTCTGGGCGTCTCTGTCAGCCAGATCTCGCTGATTATCAACACCATCTTCGCCTCGTTTCTGGTCTCCGGATCGGTCTCCTGGATGTACTACGCGGATCGCCTGATGGAGTTCCCGTCGGGAGTGCTGGGCGTGGCGCTGGGCACCATCCTGCTGCCGTCGCTGGCCAAGAGTTTTGCCAGCGGCAATCACGATGAGTATTCACGGCTGATGGACTGGGGCCTGCGCCTCTGCTTCCTGCTGGCGCTGCCCAGCGCGGTGGCGCTGGGGATGCTCTCCGGTCCGCTGACCGTGGCGCTGTTCCAGTACGGTAAATTCACGGCGTTTGATGCCGCCATGACGCAGCGCGCCCTGATCGCCTATTCAGTCGGCCTGATGGGCCTGATCGTGGTGAAAGTGCTGGCGCCGGGCTTCTACTCCCGTCAGGACATCAAAACCCCGGTTAAGATCGCCATCATTACGCTGATCATGACGCAGATGATGAACCTGGCGTTTATCGGGCCGTTAAAACATGCGGGCCTGTCGCTGTCCATCGGTCTGGCGGCGTGCCTGAATGCGGCGCTGCTCTACTGGCAGCTGCGTAAGCGGAAGATCTTTATGCCGCAGCCAGGCTGGAGCAGCTTCCTGATCCGTCTGCTGATTGCAGTAGTGGCGATGGCAGGGGCGCTGTTTGCGATGCTGCAGTGGATGCCAGCCTGGGAGCAGGGCTCGATGCTGTGGCGCCTGCTGCGTCTGGCGGCGGTCTGTGCGGTCGGCGGTGGCGCGTACTTCCTCGCGCTGGGGCTGCTGGGCTTCCGGCTGCGCGATTACGCCCGCCGCACGGCGGTGTAACCCGCTCCGAAAGCAGATAATAAAAAATCCCGCATCAGGCGGGATTTTTTATGTCCGGATTTCAGGCTTTACGACTCAGGGTCGCCTGACCTTTTCCCCGGCCATCCGGGCCGTAAAAGGCCTGCGTCTGATGCGGCTTCAGCACTTCCAGCGCCTGTTCGGTGTAGCGGATCTGATGTTGCAGCAGCAGGCCATTATGCACGTTGGCATCCTGCAGACGACGGGAGTGCTGCTGAATAGTTTCCCAGCGGCGCGCCATGTCGTTCTGACCACGATAAGGTGCGGATGTCGCCTGACTTTGTTCGGCGGTCCGGCGCATCTCATCCAGATAGTTCAGCGTCGTCAGCAACGCGCTCTTATCTTCGGTGATACGCTGCAACAGATGACTGTTGATGCTGCCGGCTGCCAGCTGCTGCTGCTCTTCTTCCAGCACAGCGGAGAGCGACGCCAGGACATCCTGCATCTTATCTAATGTGGTCTGCAAATTACTCATGGGAATTAATTACCCTCTAAATACGCCTTCGTGTCGGCAATCAGCGCATCAGCGATTTTGCCGGTATCCATCTTCAGTTCGCCATTGCGAATGGCGGTTTTCAGTTGTTCAACGCGCTCGACGTTAATGTCTTTGCTGCTCGGCTGCATCAGCTGTGACTGTGCGCTGCTCAGGCTGACCTGGGCTGCCGCCGGTGCGCTCGCGACCGGGCTGGCACTCTGACGCACCTTGCTGCTGCCAGGCTCGCTGGTGTCACGGCTCTGTACGGTGCTGGCGGGTTTCAGAGGTTGCGTTCTGTCAATGCTCATATTCGGGCTCCTGTAGGGTCAGGGGAAGTCTGCCACCTGAATCATAATAGCGTAATCGCTTTGTTGATTCTTCTATCGGCAGCATGAGGGGCTTCTTTAACACTTTACAGCGTTATAAGAATATTCCCATCCTCGCGCACCTTACCGCTGACAATCTGGCCATTTCCCATCCTCACCCGCACCCACTGCGAACGGGCGGCGTTGTTCAGCGCCTGCCCCTCGCCACTGGCATCAAAACCGTCGCCGCTGGCAATCACAATCACGTTCTGACCGGCCTTGACCCGCCACGGCTGACGCAGCGTGGAGGGGTTAATCGGCTGGCCGGGCTGAATATCGCGCAGCACCACGGCATCGGCGACGGCGTCGCTGTTCAGCAGGGCGCGGGCGGGCAGAGTGTCCAGGCGGCCCGTCTGCAGCGTGAAGTCGCTCTCGCTGACGCTGCTGCCACGGCTCAGCAGACGGGTCGCCACCAGATAGGTGCCCGTTACCTGAACCTGCACCTGAAGGTAACGGCGGTTCTCACCGCAGTTGGCCGCCACGCTCATATTGCCCCAGAGCCGGCTGTTGCCCGGCAGGCTGAACTGCGGCGACTCACAGGCGGGCCACTGCTCCTGTGGGGTGCGAATCACCACCTCCATGCCCGCCGCATGCTGCACGTCACGCGCTTTAAAAAACTGATTTAGTTGTGCCGTGAGATCCCCGGCAGACGCCGGCAGGGCGATTGCAACCAGCAGGCTGGTCAGCAGAGTCAGATATCGACGCATTTTGCATCTCCTCACAGATAATGCCGACGAGTGTACCCCGTCCCGAAAATCCTCAAGAGTCAAAATAGCGGTCATTTGAGGCGTTATTCAGACGATGACCTCTTGCTTTTTCAAATTAAGCTGCCAGCTCGAAATTCTCATTTGCGGAGGAAACATGCTCGACAAACTGGATGCGGCGCTGAAATTTGGAACCGAGGCCCTCAACCTGCGTGCTCAGCGTCAGGAGATCCTGGCGTCAAACATTGCCAACGCCGATACCCCTGGCTATCAGGCCCGGGATATCGACTTTGCCAGCGAGCTGAGTCGGGTGATGTCCAACGGTCGTGCGGAAGGCAGCAGCATGGCGTTAAAAGTCACGTCAGCCCGTCACATTGAAGCACAGACCAACAGTGCGCCCTCGATGGACATGCTTTATCGGATCCCCGATCAGCCTTCTGCCGACGGTAACACCGTAGATATGGACCGTGAACGTACCCAGTTCGCGGATAACAGCCTGAAATATCAAACCGACCTCACCCTCATCAGCAGCCAGATCAAAGGCATGATGAGCGTGTTACAAGGGCAATAATTATGGCCTTGCTGAACATTTTTGACATTGCCGGCTCAGCGATGACCGCGCAATCACAGCGATTAAACGTCAGTGCCAGTAACCTGGCCAACGCCGACAGCGTCACCGGCCCCGATGGCAAACCTTACGTGGCCAAGCAGGTGGTCTTCCAGACCGATGCGGCGCCTGGCGCTGCGACCGGTGGCGTGAAAGTGGCGAAAGTGGTGGATGATCCCACGCCGCCGAAGCTGGTCTACGACCCGGGCAATCCGATGGCGGATGCCAAAGGCTACGTGAAGATGCCAAACGTGGATGTGGTCTCGGAAAGCGTCAACACCATGTCGGCGTCCCGCAGTTACCAGGCCAACGTTGAGGTACTCAACACCGTGAAGTCGATGATGATGAAAACCCTGACGCTCGGACAATAACGGAGAAGAATAATGGCTATTGCGGTAGGCGTTAATGAAAAGCTGGACCCCACGGTCCTCAGCTCATCCAGCACCAGCGGCACCGGTAACAGTGCGCAGGATCTGCAGAATCAGTTCCTGACCATGCTGGTGACACAGTTACAGAACCAGGATCCCACCAATCCGATGGATAACAGCCAGCTCACCACGCAGCTGGCGCAGATCAATACCCTGAGCGGCATTGAAAAACTGAACACCACGCTGGGTTCGATCTCCGGGCAGATCAACACCAGCCAGTCGCTGCAGAGCTCCACGCTGATTGGTCATGGCGTGATGGTTAATGGCGGGCAGATCCTGGTCGGCCAGGGCACCACCACCCCCTTTGGCGTTGAGCTGACCTCCGCCTCGACTGCGGCTACCGCCACAATCAAGGATGCCAGCGGTTCCGTGATCGACACCGTCGATCTGGGTGCGCTGAGCGCAGGCGTTCACACCTTCTCGTGGGATGGCAAGCTCACCGATGGCTCTGCCGCTCCGGATGGTAAATACACTGTTGCGATTGCCGCAAGCAATGGCAGCACACAACTGGTGGCACAACCGCTTAACTACGCCTACGTCAACGGGGTGAGTACGGCCAACGACACCACAAAACTGGATCTCGGCACCATGGGCTCCGCCACCCTTGACGACGTACGTCAGATTCTCTGATTAACCTGTAGACAGGACACACACACATGTCATTTTCCCAAGCGGTCAGCGGCCTTGGTGCTGCTTCAAGTAACCTTGATGTCATCGGTAACAACATCGCCAACTCCGCGACAGCGGGCTTTAAATCCAGCACCATCGCGTTCGCCGATATGTTTGCCGGTTCTAACGTCGGCCTCGGCACCAAAGTCGCGGCGGTCATTCAGAACTTCAACGACGGTGCGACCACCACCACCAGCCGTGGGCTGGATGTGGCGCTGAGCGGTAACGGCTTCTTCCGTATGACCGACAGCAGCGGCGGCGTCTTCTATTCCCGTAACGGCCAGTTCACGCTGGATGCCAACCGTAACCTGGTCAACACCCAGGGCCTGAACGTGACCGGCTATCCGGCCAGCGGTTCACCGGCCACCATTCAGGCGGGTGCGAACCCGGTGGCGCTGCGTATTCCAACCGAGCAGATGTCCGCGCGTGCCACGACCACCGCCGGTCTGGTTGCTAACCTGAACTCCACGGATACCACGCCTTCCGTCACCACCTTCTCGACGGCGAACGCGGACAGCTACAACAAGAAAACCACCGTGACCGTGTTCGACTCGCAGGGTAATGACCACGCGCTCGACATGTATTTCTCGAAAGATGCCACCAGCAACAGCTGGACCGTGCGCACCATCGATGGCGAAACCGGCAGCTCGGCGGGTGACTTCCGCATGGCGTTTGACACCAGCGGTAAGCTGACCAGCGTTTCTAAGCTGGACGCCAGCGGCGCAGTTGTCAGCACTACCACAGATGGCACCGTCGGCCTGACGCTGAACGCGGGCGGCGCCAACGGTGCGGTCGCGAACCAGCCAATCAGCATGAGCATGCTGGGCAGCCTGCAGCAGAACACCGGCGCCACTACCTTTGGCAGCCCGACTCAGGATGGCTATGCGCCAGGCGATCTGACCAGCTACGCGATCAACGATGACGGCACCATCACCGGCACCTACTCAAACCAGAAAACCCAGCTGCTGGGTCAGATCGTACTGGCGAGCTTCTCTAACCCGGAAGGTCTGCAGTCGAAGGGCGACAACGTCTGGCAGGCTTCGAACGCCTCCGGTCAGGCAGCGGTTGGCCTGGCGAACACCGGCACCTTTGGTTCACTGACGGCGGGCGCGCTGGAATCGTCCAACGTCGATATGAGTAAAGAGCTGGTGAACATGATCGTTGCGCAGCGTAACTATCAGGCGAACGCGCAGACCATCAAAACTCAGGACCAGATTCTCAACACGCTGGTTAACTTACGTTAATTCGCTAACAGGATTGCCTTATGGATCACGCGATATATACCGCGATGGGCGCGGCCAGCCAGACGCTGGATCAGCAGGCGGTTACCGCCAGCAACCTCGCCAACGCCTCCACACCCGGCTTTCGTGCACAGCTCAATGCGCTGCGCGCCGTGCCGGTGAGTGGCTGGTCACTGCCTACCCGTACGCTGGTAGCCGCCTCGACGCCGGGCGCGGACATGAGCCAGGGCGCGATGGATTACACCGAGCGTCCGCTGGATGTGGCGGTGCAGCAGGATGGCTGGCTGGCCGTACGGACCGCAGACGGCAGTGAAGCCTATACCCGCAACGGCAATATGCAGATCAGCCCCAACGGTACGCTGACGGTTCAGGGCAATCCTGTGATGGGCGATGGCGGCCCGATTGTGATCCCACAGGGCACGGAGATCACCATCGCGGCAGATGGCTCCATTACCGGGCTGAATGCCGGTGATTCACCCAACGCCACGGTTCAGCTGGGCAAACTCAAACTGGTGCGGGCGACCGGCCAGGAGTTACAGCGCAGCGACGACGGCATGTTCCGGCCGACTGCGGCGACGCAGGCCACCCGCGGCGCGGCTCTGCAGGCGGACGCCACCATGCAGGTTATGCCGGGCGTGCTGGAAGGCAGCAACGTCAAACCGGTAGAAACCATGGTCGATATGATCGCCAACGCCCGACGTTTTGAGATGCAGATGAAAGTCATCACCAACGTCGACGAAAATGAACAGAAAGCCAATCAGCTCCTGAACATGAGCTAAGGCGCGAGGATAACAACATGATTCGTTCTTTATGGATCGCTAAGACCGGTCTTGATGCGCAGCAGATGAACATGGACGTCATTGCCAACAACCTGGCAAACGTCAGCACCAACGGTTTTAAACGTTCGCGTGCCGTGTTCGAAGATCTGATGTACCAGACCATGCGTCAGCCGGGCACGCAGTCGTCTGAACAGACGACGCTGCCATCCGGCCTGCAGATTGGTACCGGTGTACGTCCGGTGACCACGGAGCGCCTGCACACTCAGGGCAACCTGTCGCAGACCAGTAACTCAAAAGATATCGCCATCAACGGCCAGGGCTATTTTCAGATTCAGATGCCGGATGGCACCTCGGCTTATACCCGTGACGGCGCGTTTCAGGTGGATCAGAACGGCCAGCTGGTGACCAACTCCGGTTTCCCGGTGCAGCCCGGCATTACCATTCCGGCTAACGCCACCAGCATCACGGTCTCCCGTGACGGTGTGGTCAGCGTGACCCAGCAGGGTCAGGCGCAGGCCGCGCAGGTGGGTCAGTTAACCCTGAGCACCTTTATGAACGATGCCGGTCTCGATAGCGTGGGTGAAAACCTCTACAAGGAAACCCAGGCCTCAGGTGCGCCGACGGACAGCACGCCAGGCCAGAACGGCGCCGGTCTGCTCTATCAGGGCTACACCGAAACCTCGAACGTTAACGTGGCGGAAGAGCTGGTCACCATGATCCAGACGCAGCGCGCCTACGAAATCAACAGCAAGGCGATCAGTACCTCCGATCAGATGCTGGCGAAATTAACACAGATTTAATCCCGGACAGGGCCAGCGTCTGCTGGCCTGAAACAGAGACATGAATAAGGTCGTGACACCGTGGCGAAGCAACAGATTCTCAAGCCTGGACATTGGTTAGTCGCCTCATTGCTGCTAACCCTTAACGGATGTGCGCTGGTCCCGCGGACCCCGCTGGTCGAGGGCGCAACCACGGCGCAGCCGCTGCCGTCCGCGCCACCGGTGGTCAACGGATCGATTTTTCAGGGCGTCGCACCGCTGAACTACGGCTATCAGCCGCTGTTTGAAGATCGCCGTCCTCGCAACATTGGCGATACCCTGACCATCACCCTGCAGGAAAACGTCAGCGCCAGCAAAAGTTCGTCGGCGAATGCCAGCCGTGATGGCAAAAACAGCTTTGGCCTGAGTGCCGTTCCGACCGGCCTGGCGGGACTGGTGGGGGCAAATGGCGAAAAAGCCAACCTCAGTGCCGAAGGCAAAAACGACTTCGCAGGTAAAGGCGGCGCATCTGCCAATAACACCTTTACCGGCACCATTACCGTCACCGTGGATCAGGTGCTGTCGAACGGCAACCTGCACGTCGTCGGTGAAAAACAGATCGCCATTAATCAGGGCACAGAGTTCATTCGCTTCTCGGGCGTGGTCAACCCACGCACCATCAGCGCCAGCAACGCTGTGTTATCTACCGCGGTCGCCGATGCACGTATTGAGTACGTCGGTAATGGCTATATCAATGAGGCGCAGACCATGGGCTGGTTGCAGCGCTTCTTCCTGAACATCTCTCCGATGTAAGAGGCTTCAATGAAAAAGTTAACGCTGTTACGCGCCGGGCTGGCGCTGCTCCTGAGTGTCAGCCTGCTGGCCAGGGCGGATTTGATTCGCGATCTCACCACGGTACAGGGCGTACGTGATAACCAGCTGCTGGGCTATGGCCTGGTGGTGGGCCTCGATGGCACCGGTGACCAGACGACGCAGACGCCCTTTACCACGCAGACCGTGAGCAACATGCTCTCCCAGCTGGGGATCACCGTGCCGGCCGGCACCAACATGCAGCTGAAAAACGTGGCGGCCGTTATGGTGACGGCAAAACTGCCTGCGTTTGCCCGTCAGGGACAGAATCTGGACGTGGTGGTTTCCTCGTTGGGTAACGCCAAGAGCCTGCGCGGCGGCACGCTGTTAATGACGCCGCTGAAAGGGGTCGATAACCAGGTTTACGCGCTGGCGCAGGGTAACATCCTGGTCGGCGGCGCGGGCGCCTCCGCGGGCGGCAGCAGCGTTCAGGTAAACCAGCTCAACGGGGGCCGCATCACCGGCGGGGCGACTGTTGAACGTGAACTGCAGAGCAACTTTGGCTCGCAGAACACCATCAACCTGCAGCTGAATAACGAAGATTTCTCGATGGCGCAGCGTATCGCCGACGCGATTAACGCGCGCGGCGGCTATGGCTCGGCGCAGCCGCTGGATGCCCGGACCGTGCAGATCCGCGTGTCGCCAAACAATGGCGCGCAGGTGCGTCTGCTGGCCGATATTCAGAACATCAACGTCTCGATTCCGGTCGAAGATGCGAAGGTGATCATTAACTCACGTACCGGCTCGGTGGTGATGAACCGCGAAGTGACGCTGAACCAGTGTGCAGTGGCGCAGGGCAACCTGTCGGTCACGGTCAATCAGCAGCAGAACGTCAGCCAGCCTGACACGCCGCTGGCCGGGGGACAGACGGTGGCGACGACGCAGACCCAGATCGATCTGCGTCAGTCCGGTGGTGCGCTGCAGCGTGTGAATGCCAGCGCCAGCCTGAACAACGTGGTGCGTGCGCTGAACGCGCTGGGGGCATCGCCTATCGAACTGATGTCGATTCTGCAGTCGATGCAGAGTGCCGGCTGTCTGCGTGCCAAACTGGAAATTATCTGATGGCTGATATGCAATCTGTGATGAGTGCGGCTTACGACAGCCGCTCCCTGAATGAACTGAAACACCAGGCCAGCAACGATCCGAAAGGCCATGCGTTGCAGGTGGCGCGTCAGGTCGAAGGGATGTTTGTACAGATGATGCTGAAGAGTATGCGTGAAGCGTTGCCGCAGGACGGCATCATGAGCAACGAGCAGACTAAACTCTTTACCTCTATGTATGACCAGCAGATTGCGCAGGAGATGGGGAAGCGCGGCCTTGGCCTGGCGGAAACCATCGTCAAACAGATGCAGCCCGCCACCGCGCCGGATGAAACCGCCGGTACGGTGCCGATGAAGCTGGACAACAGCTTCATCCTCAGCACCAGTGGAGCGATACCGATGCATGCCCAGCAGCTGGAGCAGATCGTGCGCAAAGCGATGCCGCGTCTGCCCGCCGCATCTCCGACCGGCCTGCCTGGCGACAGCCGCGAGTTTATCGCCCAGCTGATGCAACCGGCGCAGGCCGCCAGCCAGCAGAGCGGCATTCCTCATCACCTGATTCTGGCACAGGCCGCGCTGGAGTCAGGCTGGGGACAGCGCCAGATCCTGACCCGCGACGGCAAACCGAGCTACAACGTGTTCGGAATTAAAGCCAGCGGCGACTGGAAGGGCGAGACGACGGATATCATGACCACCGAATATGAGCAGGGCGAAGCGAAGAAAGTGCGCGCCAGCTTCCGGGTCTATAACTCCTATTTTGAAGCGCTGACCGACTACGTCAAACTGCTGACCAGAAACCCGCGTTATGCGGCGGTAACGAACGCCGCCAGCGCAGAGCAGGGCGCGCAGGCTCTGCAGGCGGCGGGCTATGCCACCGATCCTAAATATGCGCAAAAGCTGGTGGGAATGATTCAGCAATTCAAAAGCATGGGTGAAAAAGTCGTTAAAGCCTACACCCAGGACGTGGGCGATCTGTTCTGATCATTGCGCCTCAAGTTTCACCTTAGCAAGCCGATAACAAGCCTATAGCCAGATGCGTTTTCGCCCGCTGGCGCCCACTTTGATGTTTGCCAGCCCGGTTGACGGGGAACGTAAGGAACCGAGATGTCCAGCATAATTAACTCCGCCATGAGCGGACTGAGTGCCGCGCAGGCCGCTCTGAGCACCACCAGTAGCAACATTAGCAACTACACCGTGGCGGGCTATTCGCGTCAGACCGCCCTGTTAGCCCAGGCCGGCAGCACGCTGCAGGGCAACAGCTACTACGGTAACGGCGTCAACGTGACCGGCGTGCAGCGTGAATATGACGCGTTCATCGCCACGCAGCTGCGCGGTGCCAGCGCGAACTACAGCGCTGTCGACACCCAGCACAGCCAGATTTCAAACATCGACGACCTGCTGTCGACCGCCACCACCAGCCTGTCGACCTCGCTGCAGGGCTTTTTCACCAACCTGCAGAACGTGGTCAGCAACGCCAACGATCCCTCGGCGCGTCAGTCAATGCTCAGTAATGCGCAGGGGCTGGTCAGTCAGTTCCAGAGCACGTCGCAGTATCTGAATAACATGCAGATCAGCGTCAATGCGGATATCGGTTCAGACGTTAAACAGGTCAATACCCTGACCAGCCAGATTGCCGATCTCAACAAGCAGATTGGCAAACTGACCACCGGGAATGGCGCGACCCCCAACGATCTGCTGGATAAACGCGATCAGCTCGTCAATGACCTGAACAAGATGGTCGGCGTAAACGTCTCTGAGCAGGATGGTAACTATACCGTCTCAATGGCAAACGGCCTGACGCTGGTTAACGGCTACAAATCGAACGATCTGGTGGCGATGACCTCCAGCAGCGATCCGACCCGGACCACCATTGGCTATGTCGATAAGCAGGCGGGCAACGTAGAGATCCCGGAAAAACTGATCACCACCGGTTCACTGGGCGGTCTGCTGGCGTTCCGGTCGCAGGATCTGGATCTGGCGCAGAATCAGCTGGGTCAGTTAGCGGCCGCCTTTACCACCAGCTTTAATGATGTTCACAAGCAGGGCTTTGACAGCCAGGGTAATCAGGGCGTCGATTTCTTTAACATTGGCAGCCCGCTGGTCGTCAGCAGCAGCAAAAACAGCACCGGCGCGTCCGTCACCGCAGAGTGGACCGACACCAGCGCGCTGAAAGCGTCCAACTACACCGTCAGCTATGACGGCACAAACTGGAGCGCCACCCGCGCGGCAGACGGTACGGCCGTAACGCTGACAAAGGGAACCGATGCCAGCGGCAACACCACCCTGAGCTTCGATGGCCTGAAGCTGACGGTCGGCGCATCGCCCGCACCCGCCGCGAAAGACAGCTTCCTGGTGAAGCCGGTGCAGAACGTGATCAACGACATGTCAGTGGCGATTACCAGCGAATCACAGGTCGCGGCGGCGTCTGCCGTCGGCGGAGAGAGCGATAACCGCAACGCGCAGAAGCTGCTGAACCTGCAGGACGTGAAACTGGTCAGCGGCAACGCCACGCTGTCGCAGGCTTACGCCAGCATCGTCAGCACCGTGGGTAACAAAACCAGTTCGCTGGAAACCACCAGCACCACCCAGAAAAGCGTGGTCAGCCAGCTGACCGAGCGCCAGCAGTCAGTCTCTGGTGTCAACCTCGACGAGGAGTACGCCAACCTGACCAGATATCAGCAATATTACATGGCAAATGCGCAGGTGCTGCAGACTGCCAGCACCGTGTTTAACGCATTGATCAATATTCGCTAAGGGCGGGAGATAACATGCGAATCAGTACAAATATGATTTTTGACCAGCAGGTGCGCGGGATTACCGACTCGCAGGCCTCCTGGCTTAAAGTCGGCGAGCAGCTCTCCAGCGGTCGCCGCGTCACCAATCCCTCGGACGACCCGATTGCCGCTTCGCGCGCGGTCGCGTTGACGCAGACGCAGCAGCAGGGAAAACAGTATGCGCTGGCGCGCACCTTTGCTGAGCAGGGTCTGTCACTGGAAGAGAACACTCTGAAAGGTGTCACCGAGAGCATCCAGAATGCACAGACGCTGATCGTTAACGGTTCCACCGGCACGCTGAGTGACGATGACCGGGGATCGATCGCGACCCAGCTGGAGGGGATCCGTGCGCAGTTGCTGAACCAGGCCAACAGTAAAGATGCCAACGGCCGTTACATCTTTGCCGGCTATAAGACGGACAGCGCGCCATTCGCGGACACGGCGGGTACGGGTGTCGCTTACACCGGCGGCACCGAGGCGATCACCCAGAAGGTCGACACCAGCCGGACCATGACCGTGGCACACACCGGCGATGCTATCTTTATGTCGATCACAAGCAATGCCAAAAAAGAGCCGGATGGCACAGCCAGTGAAACTAACGTGTTCGCGATGCTGGATAGCGCTATCGCTGCGCTGAAAGTCCCGCAGGATGATGCGGATGCCACGACCAAACAGACGTTCCAGGCGGCGATGGATAAAACCAACCGGGGTCTGGGCAATTCGCTGAACAATGTCTTAGCCGTACGTTCTGAAATCGGTATCCAGCTGTCAGAGATTGATACGCTGAATGCGCAGGGCGATGACCGCAGCGTGATCTACAACTCGCAGATGAGCGATCTGGTTAACGTCGATTACACCAAGGCGGCGTCTGACTACACCATGCAGCAGACGGCCCTGCAGGCCTCTTATAAGACCTTCACTGATATGTCCAAGATGTCACTGTTCAAGGTGAATTCGTAATCTGACCTGAAAATTTGAGCGTACTTTAACCGGATACGCTTACTTTTCCCCACCCGCCTGGTAAAGGCGCGTGGGGTTTTTTTTGTCTGAAAATCAGCCCGCGCCCGGTCCGGGGTCAATGGCGCTGGCAGGGCACTGACCCGCTGCCGCTTTTCGCCTGGCCGTTTCTGTAACTGCGGCCCGGACACTGGTGATCACGAGGCAGCCTGCAGGTAATACACAGGCATAAAAAAACCCCGGCTAATCAGGCCGGGGTTGTGTTCACAACGGCGTCTGCGTTACGGCTTGGTAGCCGGCGCGGTGGCCTGATGTGTGGCGCTGTGACCGCCCGCAGAACCACGACCGTCGAACTGGTACGGTGCACGTACCCAGTCACTGTGCCGCGCAGGTTCGGACTGCCAGGCTGGCGCAGGCGCTTTGGTCATCGGTGCTGAAGCGAAGTGCTTCCAGCGGGTGCCCTCATGCGCTGCGGTTTCTGCAGCAGGTGCTGGCTGCCCGGTCACGACAGCCGGCGCAGCCGGGGCGACATCGCGGGCAGCGACCGGTGCATGTGGCTCGCTGACAGGAGCAGAGTCTGCTTCTGCGGCGACCGGGGCATTCAGCACTTCCTCGACTTCTGCGGTAATAACGTCGCTGACATCGCTGGCGGTCTGCTCTGCCACTTTCACTGGCTCGTCAGCATCTGCTGTTTCAGCCGGTGCTGCGTCTGCGGGCTCAGTCACCTCTGCGGTCTCCGCGGCAGGGCTGGCAACCGGTGACGCTTCAGCGACAGGTTCAGCAGGCACGGCTTCGGCCGCAACGGCTTCCGCTTTTGCCTCTTCGGCTGCCGGAACAACCGAAGGCTGCTCATCAACCGGCGCGTCGATAGCGCGGGTGTCGTCGGTGTTCACGACCGGCACCGGCGTGTCTGCCTGTGGCTCAGCCTGCTGAACAGGTGCGTCCTGTGCTACGGCTTCGACGGCGGCGGCGACCGGTGCTGCCGCGACGTCTGCTGGCTCTTCACGGTTGTACGCCGGGGTCTCTGGCGCCACGTTCTGAACCTGCTCATCGCTGGTCTGGCTTACCGGATAGCGAACCCAGACTTTACCGGATGCCATCTCAGGTGAGGCAGCCGCAGCGGCCAGCGGCATCGCTGACTGCGTCGGGTAACGCTCATCACGGTAACGACGACGACGCTGTCCGCTGACGCGCAGATGACGCGGCGAACGACGTGAACGGCGCGGCATGTTGGCGCTGTCACGGTTGTCGTTATCATCCTGCTCATCGTTCTGCTGCGCCTGCAGCTCAGGCTGAGCGACGTCGCTCTGCTGCGGCTGACGCGCCTCAGCAGGCTGTGCTGCTGCCTCGGCAGTCACGGGCTGACGATTATCATCCACGCGCACTTTCTGGTTCAGCTGACGCGGCTTACGACGCGGCATAACCTGCACGCGCTCATCATCCTGCGCCTCGGTGACTTCCTGAGACTCCGCCACAACGGCGGCCTGCTCAGCGGCTTTAGCGGCCTCTTCACCGGCACGTTTCTCTTCCTGACGACGACGCTGACGCTCAGCACGCTGCTCACGACGCTGCTGTTGCTGCTCATCGCGCTGCTGACGCGCTTCTTCGCTCAGCGCCGGACGCTCTTCGCGGGTCTCTGCAGACTGAGACTGACGTTTGTTACGGCGGTTGTCGTTGCCCTCGCGCGGCTCACGGCTTTCACGCGGTTCACGGCTCTCACGCGGTTCGCGTGGCTCGCGGCTTTCGCGCGGTTCACGGCCTTCACGCGACTGCGTGTTGTCGCCGTTGCGCGGTGTGCGCTCGCGACGGTTGTTGTTACGGCGGTTGTTATTGTTGCTGCGGCGTTCGCCACGGCTGTTGCTGCTCTGCTGCTCGCTTTCAGCCGGTTTCTGCGGTTCCGCAACCTCTGTCGCCACCGGGGCGGCAGCCGGCGCGTCTTCGCCTGCAAACATCTTCTTCAGACCGCCGATCAGACGACCAAAGAAACCGGTGCTGACGGTAGCCGGCACGGCCACTTCCGGCGTGGTTTTGGTCGCGGGCTGGGCTTTAGCCTGCTTCGCTTCAGGCGCGACTTCAACCGGAGCCGGCGGAGCGTCAGGCATTACGAACGCGGCCAGTGCGGGCTGCTCAGGACGACGGCGCTCAGCGTGCTCCTCGTCGGACGGCATCGCCATTTCCGCTTCGTGCAGCTTCGGCAGGTGATAGCTCAGGGTCTGCGTCTCTTCGCCTTTGCGCACGCGCAGGACGGAGTAGTGCGGGGTCTGCATCTTGTCATCCGGTACGATGACCGCACGCACGCCGCCCTGGCGTTTCTCGATAGCGTTGACCGCTTCACGCTTCTCGTTCAGCAGGTAAGAGGCCACCTGAACCGGAACGATCGCGTGCACTTCTTTGGTATTGTCTTTCAGCGCTTCTTCTTCAATCAAACGCAGAATTGAGAGCGCCAGCGACTCGTTATCACGGATGGTGCCGGTGCCGCTACAGCGTGGGCAGACGTGATGACTGGATTCGCCTAAGGACGGGCTCAGACGCTGACGGGACATCTCCAGCAGGCCGAAGCGGGAAATGTGGCTGATCTGGATACGGGCGCGATCCTGACGGACGGCCTCACGCAGACGGTTTTCAACGGCGCGCTGATGGCGAACCGGGGTCATATCGATGAAGTCGATAACGATCAGGCCGCCCAGGTCACGCAGCCGCAGCTGGCGCGCAATCTCGTCGGCCGCTTCCAGGTTGGTGTTGAACGCGGTCTCTTCGATGTCGCCGCCGCGTGTAGCGCGTGCGGAGTTGATATCGATGGCGGTCAGCGCTTCGGTACTGTCGATGACGATCGAGCCACCGGAAGGCAGGCGAACTTCACGCTGGAAAGCAGATTCGATTTGCGATTCGATCTGATAGTGGCTGAACAGCGGGATCTCACCGGTGTAGAGTTTGATTTTGCTGCTGAAGTCCGGACGGCCCAGCGCAGCGATATGCTGACGCGCCAGCTCCAGTACTTTCGGGTTATCGATAAGGATTTCACCGATATCCTGACGCAGGTAGTCGCGGAAGGCGCGCACAATGACGTTGCTTTCCTGATGGATCAGGAAAGGAGCAGGGCGGTTTTCAGCGGCTTTCTTGATCGCGTCCCAGTGCTTAAGACGGAAACTTAAGTCCCACTGCAGCGATTCGGCCGATTTACCGACGCCCGCGGTACGGACAATCAGACCCATGCCTTCCGGCAGTTCCAGCGCCGACAGCGCCTCTTTCAGTTCGGTACGGTCGTCGCCTTCAATGCGGCGGGAAATGCCACCCGCGCGCGGGTTATTCGGCATCAGAACCAGGTAGCTGCCGGCCAGCGAGATAAAAGTGGTCAGCGCAGCGCCTTTGTTACCGCGCTCTTCTTTGTCGATCTGAACAATGACTTCCTGACCTTCACGCAGCACATCTTTGATATTGGGACGGCCATGCGCGTTGTAGCTGGCAGGGAAGTATTCGCGGGAAATTTCTTTTAACGGGAGGAAACCGTGACGCTCTGCGCCGTAATCGACAAACGCAGCTTCAAGACTGGGTTCAATGCGAGTGATTTTACCTTTGTAAATGTTGGCTTTTTTCTGTTCGTGTCCGGGACTTTCGATATCCAGATCGTACAGGCGCTGACCGTCAACCAGGGCAACGCGCAACTCCTCCTGCTGAGTTGCGTTTATTAACATTCTTTTCATCGTGACTTACTCGTTATTCTTTCATGAGTGATTACAGCTGCGGGCATAGTTACCCTGGACGAGTATCAACCGATGGCCCCGTGACTTAGTGCAGTGTCGTCTGCCTCACGGCTGTCGACCGCGCGAGGGGCGCAAATAACGTCGGTGGCCTGTTTTTCATAAGGGAAAACAGCACCAGATAGTGGAAATGCCTGAGAGAATAAAGAAAACCCGTGCATCCCAACCTGTTGTCCAGGCCGCAACCCGCAGCCCGCTAAGTGCCTGATTTCGCATTACGTCTTACGCCATTGCTGCGTGTCTGCTCAATCCGGCAAAATGACAATTTCGCTCTTTTTCTGCCCTGAAATGCTTCAGGTAAGAAACTCAAGCATTATTCCATTGCTAACCTTCATATAGCAAGGCGACTTTAGCCAGCTTGTGAAGTTTCTTTACATTTAACGCGCTAATGTGTCGGACAAAGCAGCGCATTGCTGAAAAAGCCAGCAGAGAAGCCGTCTGCCATCACATCAACCCCAGAGTTAAGCACAGAAAAAGGGGTGGCGCTATCAGGGGACACTATTTAGAATCGCCGCCATGAAAACAGAGAATCCCGGCGTACAGTTTGTCGCCATCACGGCTGAAAATGCCGGACAACGTATTGATAACTTTCTGCGCACCCAGCTAAAGGGTGTGCCTAAAAGCATGATTTATCGCATCGTTCGCAAAGGCGAGGTGCGGGTGAATAAAAAGCGCATCAAGCCTGAGTACAAACTGGAAGAGGGCGACGAGGTGCGCATTCCGCCGGTTCGGGTGGCGGAACGCGATGAAGACGCTGTTTCCCCTAAACTGGCGAAGGTCGCGTCGCTGGCAGAGGCGATCCTCTATGAGGATGAGTCACTGCTGGTGATGAACAAGCCTTCCGGCACCGCCGTCCATGGCGGCAGCGGGCTGACCTTCGGCGTAATCGAAGGGCTGCGCGCATTACGGCCTGAAGCGCGTTTCCTGGAGCTGGTGCACCGCCTGGACCGGGATACCTCTGGTATTCTGCTGGTCGCCAAAAAGCGTTCGGCGCTGCGTTCCCTGCATGAGCAGCTGCGTGAAAAAGGGATGCAGAAAGATTATCTGGCGCTGGTGCGCGGCAACTGGCCGTCACACCTCAAGGTGGTGCAGGCGCCGCTGCTGAAAAACATCCTGCAGAGCGGCGAGCGCGTCGTGCGCGTCAGCAGCGAAGGCAAACCTTCAGAAACCCGCTTTAAGGTGGAAGAGCGGTTCGACGTCGCTACGCTGGTGAAGGCGAGCCCGGTGACCGGACGCACGCATCAGATCCGTGTGCATACGCTGCACGCCGGGCACCCGATTGCGTTCGACGATCGCTATGGAGAACGCGATTTCGACAGCCAGCTCGCCTCCACCGGCCTGACGCGCCTGTTCCTGCACGCGGCGGCACTGACCTTTACCCATCCCGGCACGGGTGAAGTGATGCGGGTGGAAGCGCCACTGGATGATGGCCTGAAGCAGTGCCTGCAGAAGCTGCGCCAGCGGAAAGCGTAATGACGCCGGCATCACGCCGTTAAGGGGTTGATGCCGGCCTGCTGTAACATCGCGCTGAGCGCAATCAGCGGCAGGCCGACCAGCGTATTGGGATCGCGTCCCTCCAGCCGGTCAAACAGACAAATCCCCAGCCCCTCGCTCTTAAAACTGCCCGCGCACTGCAGCGGCTGCTCCTTTTCCACATAGCCTGCGATTTCCGCGTCGGTCAGCGTGCGGAAATGCACCACAAAAGGCTCACAGCACTGCAGCAGCCTGCCGCTGGCCGGATGAAAAAGGGCCAGCCCGGTATAGAAGGTGATGGCCTTGCCGCTGGCGGCGCGCAGCTGTGCCCGGGCATTCTCTGCGGTATGCGGCTTACCGGTGATCGCCCCCTCCAGTACACAGACCTGATCGGAGCCGATGATCCAGTGGTCGGGATGGCTTCCGGCCAGCGCCTGCGCTTTCGCTACGGCAAGTCGCGTTACCAGCGCCTCTGCACTTTCACCGGGACGAGGCGACTCATCCACCTCAGGCGCGGCCGTGATAAAAGGCAGCCCCAGCTTGCTTAACAGCGTCTGCCGGAAGGGGGAGGTGGAAGCTAAAAGAATTGATGGTGTCATTTTTTTTCAATAGTGATAGCGAATTGGTGACAGTCATTTTAAACTGTGCGCCGCACTGGATGCGAATAGTGGTTGAAAGATGCTGTTTAACGGCCTTTTTCTTTGACTCTATGACA
>Ga0308161_1000270_pt1 | contig 98483 bp, 89 predicted proteins | sample PhyFR2_FD_201034 | JGI IMG/M metagenome (GOLD analysis project Ga0308161, IMG submission 201034) | Phyllosphere microbial communities from UC Gill Tract Community Farm, Albany, California, United States - DLSLF.R2 | ecosystem: Host-associated > Plants > Phyllosphere > Unclassified | place: USA...
GCTCTGCTCTGCTCTGCTCTGCTCTGCTCTGCTCTGCTCTGCTCTGCTCTGCTCTGCTCTGCTCTGCTCTGCTCTGCTCTGCTCTGCTCTGCTCTGCTCTGCTCTGCTCTGCTCTGCTCTGCTCTGCCAAATTATGCATAGGGAGTGAACAAATAGATATAGGAGAAACGTTATTTTAATAATCCTTTTTGTTGCAAATAGGTACGTGCGACTTCGGCAGCAGGTTTGCCTTCGACATTGACCTGGTAATTCATCTGGCGCATCTCATCATCTGTGATTTGGCCGGATAGCTGATTCAGGGCTTCGGTCACTTCAGGATACTCTGCCGACGTATCTGCGCGCATCAGCGGAGCTCCCTGATAAGGCGGGAACAGTCCTTTGTCGTCTTCCAGTACGCGCAGCTTATACTGGGCCAGCTCACTGTCTGTGGAATACGCATCGATCAACTGGATATCTCCCGACTGAATCGCACTATAGCGCAGTTTCGGTTCCATGGTAGTCAGATTATCAAATTTGAACCCGTAGAGCTTCGCCAGACCGACATATCCATCGTTACGATCGGCAAATTCGCGGGTGAATCCGACTTTGATCTGGGATGCTACTTTACGGAGATCAGAGATCGTCTTGAGATTATGCTGCTCGGCATACGCTTCCGGTACAGCAAGTGCATAAGTATTGTTATACTTCATTGGTGGCAGCATCTGCATAGCAAACTGCTGCTGCATTCCTTTTTGTGCTTGTTCATAGACCTGTGCACTGTCCGTACTGACAGCATCTTCATGCAGGAACTCCGAGATGGCGGTACCCGTAAATTCCGGATAAATGTCTACATCGCCGCCTTTTAACGCATTAAACAGGAAGGATGTCTTGCCAAGACCAGGCTTCAGCTCGACCGTCAGATTTGTATTCTGCTCGATCAATTCCTGATACATATTGATCAGAATCTCGGGTTCCGCACCCAATTTGCCGGCGATCACCAGATCTTTTTGGGATTGATTGAACAGCGGTACAATAGTAAATCCGAGAATAATGACGACAGCTGCTGACATCAGCCATATCGAACGGCGGAATGAAGTCTTCTCAATAATCCGCAGCAGCAGATCGAATACAATTGCCAGGAGTGCCGCGGGCACAGCTCCCAGTATGATCAATGCTGTATCATTCCGATCAATTCCCAGCAAAATAATATCGCCTAATCCGCCCGCCCCGATCAGTGCAGCCAGCGTGGTTGTACCGATAATAAGCACCATTGCTGTACGAATACCTGCCATAATAACCGGCATTGCCAGTGGCAGCTCGACTTTGAATAGTCGGCGGCTGCGAGTCATCCCCATCGCATCAGCCGCTTCAAGCAAAGAAGGATCGACTTTGCGAATACCGGTATATGTATTGCGCAGTATCGGCAGCAGCGCATAGATCACGATAGCGACAACAGCTGGCACAGTACCAATGCCCAGCAGCGGAATCAGAAGTCCCAGCAGGGCAAGAGATGGAATCGTCTGCAGTACAGCAGCTACACCCAGCACGCCTTCGGATATTTTCAGATGACGGGCTATAAAAATACCCAATGGAATAGCAATAATCAGCGCAATCAGTAGCGAGGTAAACGAAATTACCAGATGCTCGGTGAGTGCCTGCCAGAGCTGATCCTGACGTTCTTGAAATACATTCATAATATTATTCATAGTGGTCTCTCATTTCCGGAAGTCGGGTATGCCGGCATACTGTTCTGGCGCACCGACTGAAAAAACTGTTCCACAAAAGAATTGGCAGGATGCTGCAACAGCTGCTCAGGTGTATCAATCTGTACAATAGCCCCTCCATCCATTACGGCAATCCGGTCTCCCAGCTTGATCGCTTCCTGAATATCATGGGTAACAAATACAATTGTCTTGCGAATCGTCTGCTGCAGTTCGAGCAGGTCATTTTGCAGACGTTCCCGCGCAATCGGATCCAGTGCACTGAACGGTTCATCCATCAGAATAACCGGTGGATCTGCTGCTAGCGCACGGATTACGCCGATCCGCTGCTGCTGTCCACCAGACAACTCATCCGGACGGCGACTACGGAAAACGGCCGGATCCATGCCTACCATATGCAGTAGCTCATCGATACGCTTGGACGTTTTATCTCTTTCCCAGTGCAGCAGCTCAGGCGTTACGGCAATATTTTCTTCAACCGTCATATGGGGAAATAATGCAATCTGCTGAAGAACATAGCCAATTTGTTGACGAAGCTTATGTACTTGAATCGTGTTGTGGTCGGTTCCATTTACATAAATACTGCCTTGGGTCGGTTCAATTAGCCGGTTAATCATTTTAAGAGTGGTCGTCTTGCCGCATCCACTCGGTCCAACGAGCACAAAAAATTCACCTTTTTCAATATGAAGATCCAGCGGCTGCACAGCTGTCGTACCATCTTCATATCGCTTGGATACCTGCTCAAAAGTAATCATTCATCAACCTCCTGAATCGTTGTTATCTGCTACTTTGCTATTACCCAACCTGTAAGTGACTTACCCAGTGAAGGATAAAGTAGAAATGACAGATGTGTTGTGTACAATTCAACTTCAGATGATTTGTAAATTTAATGAATTTAATACCTTTTATTGTAATTATATGGGATTAAATGTTAATATAGAACTGGTTGTAAATATAACATAAAGGAGACATAATTATGAAAATTCGAAACATCGCAGTATTGTCCGCTCTGTCATTAGCTGTAACACTCACTGCAGCACCTACTGGTTTCGCTAGTTCTGTATCACCTGATGTTACAGCAAACAACCCAGCCGTCTCTTCACAGGATTCTATTTCGATCAATGCAGTGTCGGGTCCATATCCAGTTGGCGGTAATGCGGTTGTTGTACCTATGCGTGGAGAACTTGCCGTTACTGTCAGTCCTGCCCGCTATGCTACGTTCAATCTTAAAGTAACTGATCTCAACACTGGCAGTGTCGTTGCTAACCAGGCCTATAGCGGTAGCAGCCCATATACATTCCGTGTCAGCAATAACAGCCTGGTAGGAAATTATTCTGTTAGTGTAACTTCGAGTACAGGTGGTAGTAACGGTACATTCACCTTAAGTTATTTATAATTTGCCAAACTGATTTTTTAATTCAATCCTTTTAAAAGTTAAAGAGTCCACTTCTTCTGAATACTCAGATAGAAGTGGACTCTTTTTACTATTTGTTACTATATTATTAATTTTCCAATGCTGCTCTAAGATCCTCGATCAGATCTTCCACATCTTCGATACCGACCGATATGCGTACCAGTCCAGGGGTTATTCCCAGCTCGGCGCGGCGTTCTTCCGGAATCGAAGCATGGGTCATGCGCGCCGGTACAGAGATCAGACTCTCTACAGCACCCAGACTCTCTGCCAGTGTAAAGTAATGCAATTTGCTAAGGAGCAATTCGGCTACTTCATTACTGCCTACATCAAAGGAAATAATACCGCCATAACCTTCGGTCTGGCGCGAAGCCAGCTCATGCTGAGGATGCTGCTCCAGCCCAGGATAATGTACTTTATTTACTTTTTCATGCTGCACCAGGAAGTTCACAATTTCCCGGGCATTGCGTTCAATTGCTTCCATCCGCAGACCTAATGTTTTGATACCGCGAATCAGCAGCCAGGAATCTTGTGGACCAAGAATAGCTCCTACCGCATTTTGGATAAAATGCAGCTCGTCTGCCAGCTTGGTACTGTTTACGACAGCAAGACCAGCCACCAGATCGCTGTGTCCGCCAAGATATTTGGTCGCTGAATGCAGTACAATATCCGCACCCAGTGTCAATGGATTTTGCCAATACGGCGTTGCAAAGGTATTATCTACAATAACCAGCAAATCGCGTTCATGAGCAATATCTGCCATCGCGCGAATATCGGTTACTTTGAGTAGTGGATTGGTCGGTGTCTCAATATATATAGCGCGTGTATTCGGCTGGATGGCTGCCCGTACTGCTTCGGCATCCGTAGTATCCACAAACGTCGATTCCAGGCCCAGACGGCTCAGTACCTTGGTGAAAATACGGTAGGTACCACCATATACATCATCGGTGAGCAGCACATGATCTCCGCTGTTGAACAGAGTGAACACCGCATGAATCGCTGCCATTCCTGACCCAAAAGCAAAACCGCGTTCGCCTTCTTCCAGATCTTTGATTAGCTCTTCCAGGGCATAACGAGTAGGATTACCGGTACGTGAATATTCATAGCCCTGATGAACACCGATACTTTCCTGCTTGTAGGTGCTGACCTGATACACAGGTACGCTTACCGCACCAGTATGGGGATCGCCGGGAATACCGCCGTGGATTAATTTTGTTTTGCGTTTCATAAGATCAAATACCTCCTTCGTAAATGTGCTTACTCAGATAACGTTCACTGCTGTCCGGGAAAATGGTAACGATATGCGCTCCGTCAGGAGCATGCTCTGCTTCGAGTAATGCTGCATGCAGTGCCGAACCGGCAGAACTTCCAATCAACAATCCTTCCAATCGGGCCAGTTCGCTCACCCGGTTGAATGCATCCTCATCACTGATCGTGTGAATCGCATTAAAATACGATTTGTCGATAAAGTCGGGAATCATCTCCATACCGATCCCTTCCGTTTTGTGCGAACCTGAAGGACCACCGTTTAGAATAGAGCCTTCCGGCTCTACGATAACGGTTTTGAGCTCTGGATTTTGTTCTTTCAAATAACGGGAAGTTCCCATAAAGGTACCCCCAGACCCTGCACCTGCTACGAATATATCTACTTTACCGTTAAGATCTCGCCAGATCTCGGGTCCCATTGTTTCGTAGTAAGCTTGCGGATTGGCGGGATTGCTGAATTGTCCAGGACAGTAGGCATCCGGAATCTGCTGTTCCAGTTCTTTGGCTTTTTCTATCGCTCCACGCATTCCAAGGGATGTCGGCGTATGCACAATTTCTGCACCTAGAGCTTTCATCAAGATTTGCTTCTCGATACTGAACTTCTCGGGTACCGCAAAAACAACACGAATCCCTTCGTGAATAGCTGCCATTGCAAGACCGATTCCTGCATTGCCTGCTGTTGCTTCGACCAGCGTACCGCCGCGTCTCAGCTTGCCGCTTTCCAAAGCTTCTTTGACAAGTGCCCGTCCTACCCGGTCTTTGACACTGCCACCCGGATTCATGAATTCAAGCTTGGCGAATAACCGAATACCGCGAGTCAGAGAATAAGCATTAATCTCTACGAGCGGCGTGTTGCCAATCAGCTCCATTGTATTATTGTATAAAGTCATATTCAGGCTCCTGCTCCTCTTTTAGACCAGTGGTCAATAAATTAAAAAAGTAATGGTATCTATGATGTATATGCCTATGCAGTCCATACTTATAACTATATCCTATTAAACTCATAGGAATTGTATATAAACGATAATTTGAGTATACTGCCGTTTATCAAAAGCGTCAAAGGGTTTCTTTGCTTTTTGACTTGAGAACGAGAACAGACCAATAATAGCATTCCATTAAGATAAAATCCTGGCAGCAGTAGAAAGTGTTGTATTGTAGAAATTCACTGGAGTATGCAGCTTTTTTTATTTTATTCTGTACACTTTGAACCTTATACACGCAAATATCCCGCTGAACATTAGCTCAGCGGGATATGGGTTTCTATACTATTTCTGCATTGAATTCCGGGAAAAATTCGATATTAGATCAGTAATAGAAGCCCTGCTTGAATAGATTTAAAATAACTATTCCGTATATCAAATTATCGTTTCATGCGGTTGATCGCGTCTTTGCCATCCTGAATCATATCTTTACCGCGCTCTTTGAGAGACTCGTCGTGTGTATTATCTACACGGCCTGTAGTACCTGCTGCGCCAGTTGTACCTGTTACACCTGTTGTTCCAGCAGTTGTACGTGTTGTCTGGTCACCACTTATGATTGGCTGGCCAGTCTGGTTAATACGAGCTTCTTCACGTTTTACAGTATCCTGTACTTGCTCTGTGTCCTGAACAGTACGTTTGTGAACTTCCACTTCGCCGGTTACGACGTTGTGCTTGTCTACATGTACCTGTTCTTCACTTACAGGAATACGGATTTGTTCACTTTGACCTACTGGTTCATTCGTTACTTCATTATTGATCGCTCTGCGTTCAATCACGACTTCCTCATGATTAACCGGAACATTGATTGTTTTTTGTTCTTCTACTACTTCTTTACGAATTTCCACTTCGCCTGTACGAACTTCGTTTTTGCTTACATCCAGACGTTCTTCACGAAGACGCAGATTCTGCTCATCTTCACCGGAATCGAATACACCGTCCATATTGGCTGCGGTAGCAGCAGTAGCGGACGCTCCTGGCGCACCATTTACCGTAGTAGAAGATGCTGTTGTTGTATCTGCAGCTCTTGTATCTGGAATCGTTGTATCGTTATCATAATAACGGCTGTTGGTTGCATTGTTGGCACGGAAGATATCATAGATGCGGGAGCGGTTGCCTGCTGCGCTGTCTACCATAACCAGAATGTTACCTTCATTTACGTTAGTTTCGTATTCACGAGCTTCATCCTCTGGAATACCCAGACCAATCAGACCGCCTACAAGACCACCTGCACCTGCGCCAGCTGCTGCACCTGCCAGTGTTACGGCGATTGGACCAGCTGCCATGATCGGGCCAAATACTGGAATAGCTGCAAGACCCAGACCAGCGAGCAATCCGGCTACACCGCCGACCACGCCGCCTGTAGCTGCACCAGTAGCCAGACCTTCAGGAGCCTTCGTACCTGTTTCCTCACTTATATGTTTAACGTCTTTACGATTTTTGCTGACTACGGAGATGTCATCTGTAGAGAAGCCTGCATCTTTCAACTGCTGGATCGCATTGCTTGCTTCACTCTCATTTGAAAAGACACCTACGATTTTACGAGTCTCATTGTTCAGGTCCACATTACGGTTGTTTTCATTGTTTTGGTTGTTCAACATAAATTTCATCCTCCTTGGTAGTAGATAAATAGTTGTTCTGGATTCTTACATGTTACGTTCAACCTGTTCTATTTTTAACCAGCTGATGTAAATCGAAACAGGTTAAGTTTTCCAATTCCATTTTTGTAATGATTTTCAGTCAATCAGGTTTGCAGCATGATTGGCGCGGAATACACGGTATATCTCTTCTGTGCGCCCTGTTGCTTCGGCGACCAGAACGAGGATATTCCCTTCCTCCAATTGATCATTGTAGTGGTTGGCTTCCTCTTCCGAAATTCCATATCCTATTAATGCACCAATCAATCCACCAGCTCCTGCACCGAATAAAGCACCAGTAAACATACCGACAATCGGGCCAGCTGCCAGGATAGGACCTACACCCGGAATAGCGAATGTACCGATCCCTGCCAGCATACCTGCAAGTCCGCCAAAAATAGTCGTCTCGGACATGCTGGATTCTTTTTCATATTCAATATCGACACCGGTCTCTCGCTCAATCGCTTTGGCGTCTTCCGGATTTTTGGACAGTACAGAGATATCTCTTTCTTCAAATCCCGCAGCTTTCAATTCACGGATCGTCTGGACTGCCTGTGGTTCATTCCTGAAGACGCCCACGATTTTTTCCATCACTTTATTATGATAGTCACTCATCAGGCTCACCTTCATTCGATTTATTGTCTCCACTCTCTATTAGACGCAAAACAGGGTCCGCTAAACGGACATCCTCAAATCCTTCACCGATATGTCATTGTTATCCCTACCAGAATGCTATTAGAAAGGGACTTCTATTCATTCTTAATTTTTTAAAATATAAAGTAGATCCTTTTATAATTCCTTCCTTTTAGCTAACATGTGTAAACGCATACAACTAACATGTTCTTTGTATTATCTGAAAACCCTTATTATGTAAGGGTTTTCATTATTAAGATGGGCTATACTGAACGAATAGAATAAGCTTGATATGACATCATATTTCACATATTGCCAGACAGGGATGGCTTCGTATGTTTCTAATGGACTATCTGGCGGTCTCGATGCAAGTCTGCGTATTTTTGGTGCTCTTTCATACGCACAGAGCTATTGCACATTCTACATATTTACGATTGCTTAACCGTTTTTTACACTGGGGACATCTCAATCAACGTATAAACCTAATTCTTATGCACTGCATTCCTGTTCATGCTTTTTAATTCAGAAAGGAGGAATAGAATGCCAAAACCCATGGCAGATACCGTTCAGATCGATGGAGTCTCCAATTCGTCGGCACGCAGCAGCCGACACAGTCTACGAAAAAGAATCTCGCGTAACTGGGAGCTTTACCTGCTGATTGCTCCAGCCTTCCTCTACTTCCTTATTTTTCATTATGGACCGATGTACGGCATTCAGATTGCTTTCAAAAACTTTATGCCTGCCCGAGGTATTACGGAGAGTCCGTGGGTAGGATTCGATCATTTTATCCGTTTTTTTAACTCTTATTATTTCTGGGATCTGATTCGTAATACACTGACAATTTCCCTTTACCAACTGATCGTAGGTTTCCCGCTGCCCATTCTGTTGGCGCTGGCTTTTAACGAAATCAAAAATGGATGGTTCAAACGAACAGTTCAGACCGTAACTTATGCTCCCCATTTCATCTCGGTTGTTGTTATGGCCGGTATTATCGTCACATTCCTGTCTCCGTCTACCGGTATCATTATCAATATTATTGAATGGCTTGGCTTTACAGCGCCTAACTTTTTGACCGACCCGGCATGGTTTAAGACGATGTATGTATTATCCGGCGTATGGCAAAGTACCGGCTGGGGAACAATTATTTACCTGGCTGCCTTGTCCGCGGTTGATCCACAGCTGCATGAAGCTGCAATAATGGATGGAGCGAGCCGCTGGCGCAGGATTATCCATATTAATATTCCGACAATTATCCCCACCATTACTATTTTGCTGATCCTCAATGTGGGCAGCATTCTTGGTGTCGGTTTCGAGAAAATATTACTGCTGCAAAATCCACTGAATATGAGTTCTTCCGATGTTATTGATACCTTTGTGTATCGAACAGGTCTACTGAATGTACAATACAGCTTCTCTACCGCAGTTGGTTTATTCAACTCGGTGATTAATGCTATTCTGCTGATCGCTGTCAATCAGATCGCACGGAAAACAAGTGAAAACAGCCTCTGGTAATGATGAGGCATTGATGTCCGAATAAAGGAGGCTTTGCACCATGGCTGCTGTTATCAAGGAAAGCAAAACAGACCGCATTTTCTTGCTATTCACGTATCTGTTTCTGGCTATTGCTCTACTCTGTGTATTGTATCCATTGGTATACATTGTCAGCGCATCGATCAGTTCACCTACCTATGTCAATTCCGGTGAAATGTGGCTGCTGCCCAAAGGTATTACTTTTGAAGGGTATCAGCGTGTATTCGAGAATCAGGCAATCTGGCGCGGTTACGCCAATACGATTCTATACACGGTGGTAGGTACGCTGGTGAATCTGCTCGTTACGATCCCGGCAGCGTATGCACTCAGTCGTTCCGATTTTGTAGGACGCGGATTCTTTATGGGGATGTTTCTGGTTACGATGTTCTTCGGCGGCGGTCTGATTCCGACTTACCTGCTGGTCAAAGAACTGGGATTAATCAATTCGATGTGGGCGCTTATTCTGCCGGGAGCTGCTTCGGTATGGAATATCATCGTTGCGCGAACTTTTTTCCAGTCTACGATTCCCAAAGAACTGCAGGAAGCAGCACATATCGATGGCTGTACCAATCTGCGGTTGTTCTGGAAAATTGTTATTCCACTCTCCTCTCCAATTATCGCCGTTATGGCTTTGTTCTACGGAGTAGGTCACTGGAACAGCTATTTCAATGCACTGGTCTACCTGAATGATGAAGCCAAATATCCTTTGCAAATGGTACTGCGGCAGATTCTCGTTCTGCAGGAAATGAACAGCAGTGGAATTGGTACCGCTACCAGCGGCGAAACGGCAATGGCGATGAATGCTCGGGCCGACGTAGCTGCTCTGCTGAAGTACGCGGTTATCATTATCTCCACACTGCCGATTATTGCCATCTATCCGTTTTTGCAGCGTTATTTTGTACAAGGCGTCATGATTGGTTCTGTCAAAGGCTAATTGCTTCTGATCAGCAAGACTAGATGTATTCTATCCACAAATTCAAAGGAGGATTATTATGACTCATTCCACATCTTCTCGTTCCCAAGCGTCAAAGTCTGGATCGACCCGTTTCAGAGCACCCAAAGCAGCAGCGCTGGTATTGTCATTTGTACTCGGGGCTTCGCTGCTGGCAGGCTGTTCGAACTCTGCCGAACCCAAGGCAGGCAGTCAGGAATCCGCAGCCAAGGTGAATAAAGAAGGCTTCCCGATTGTCAAAGAAAAATTAACGCTGCGAATGATGGGACCTGATGTAGGGGTACAAAAGTGGGCAAACATGCCTGCTTTTCAGGAAATGGAAAAAATGAGCGGCATCTCTTTCCAGTTCGATAATCCTCCACTTGAAAGTTTTGAGACCAAAAAGAATCTGACATTTGCCAGTGGTGAATATCCCGATATTTTCTACGCGGCTTCCTTAACACAAGCAGATGAAGTCAACTATGGAAGCCAGGGTATTCTGCTGCCGCTGGAAGGCCTGATTGACAATTATGCACCCAATCTGAAGAAAATTCTGGACGAAAACCCGGAAATCCGTAAATCGATCACGACACCGGATGGTCATATTTATTCCCTGCCGGTAATCAATCAGCAGAGTATCTGGTATCGCAGCCCGATGTGGTATAATGGCGAGTTCTTGGATGCACTGAAAATCGATCACGACAAACTGCCAAAAACGACGGAAGAGCTGTATGACCTGCTGGTTCGCTTCCGTGATGAAGATCCGAACGATAATGGCAAAAAAGACGAAATTCCATTAGTTTCGGTCAAATTGGACGATATCCGTTCATGGCTGCTGGGCGCATGGGGAATCTATGGCGAAGATATCTATAACGATGCCAACGGTAAAGTACACTTTGCCCGTACGGAAGACGGTTATCGTGAATTCCTGACGTATATGAACCGTCTGTGGAAAGAAAATCTGCTGGATCACGAGACATTCTCCCAGACTCCCGAACAGAAAAAAGCCAAAGGTGCCAATAATCAGGTTGGATTATTCCAGGACTGGCATGCCTACTTTACCCATGGCGGGGAACCAACAACCAATGATCCAATGTTCGTCCCTGTGAAGAGCGATAGTGTAGACAAACCCGCAGTCGCTATTCATCCAGAATTATCTACAGGTTCATTTGCTATTACCGAAAGCAATCCGGCACCGGAAGCCTCGATCCGCTGGGTAGATTACATGTACAGTTATGAAGGAGCCATGCTGTTTGACAAAGGACCGGAAGGCCTGATGTATAAAACAGTAAATGCCGAAGATCATACCAAAAAGTGGCTGCCTCTTCCCGACAAATTCAATAGCCGCGAAGATTATCGCGGTACACTGACACCAAACTATGGTACGCCTGCTCCTACCCTACTGAGTCCCGATCTGCAAAAAGGGCTAAAAGAAGAATTCGATGTATGGGTAGATAAGCAAAATGAAGAGAAGATCCTGGCTTATGATCCACAGCCTCCATTCCCGATTCTGTATCTGACACCGGAAGAACAGGCCGAGATTTCCAGTCTGCGTTCCGATATGGATACGTATGTACAGCAGATGGAAGCCAAGTTTGTTACCGGTCAGGAACCACTGAGTGGCTGGGACAACTATCTGGCTACCGTCAAACAAATGGGCAGTGATCGCATGATCGAGATTTACCAGACAGCATACGATCGCTGGAAATCCAGCTAAACCTGCTCTTTTGATTTACTACTTTGCTTTATTTCATTATTATCTAGCACGGATATTAAATATTACATTCAAAATGGCAATAGTATAGTGCAGCATACTACTCTCACAATACGATCAAATAAACCGCCCTGATGATACCAGGGCGGTTTATTTATTGTCTATTTGTGTATCCCATCAAAATGTAACCGTATTCATATATAGTTGGATCAGGAAATGGAATCTGCACGATCGATGCTACTATCTTCTTCCGAATGAAGTTTGCGATACTGTCCTGGCGTACATCCCATTTCTTTTTTGAATTTGCGAATAAAGTTGGCAGTATCCAGATATCCGACACGCACAATAATATCCTTGAGCGGATCAGCGGTATGGGTAATCTGGCGAATAACCTCATCTCGGCGCAGCTGCCAGATATACTGGGAGAATGTCTGTCCGGTCTTCTCCTTGAATGTACGACTAAGGTACGAACTGGAGATTGAGAATTGCTGTGCCAGTCCTTCCAGACTAAGTGCATAATCGCAATAATGTTCATTTACATAAATGACGACCTGATCCATCATGGAGACCTGTTCCGTCTCCTGCTTGTGCTCGGCACACTCACAGATCCGCACCGCCAGCTGCTGCAGACGATGTTCCAGCTCCTCTGCGGTCTCAAAGCCCGATAATTGCGGCATATCACGCAGACTGTTCAGCAGACCAGCTTCCGAAGCTGCACGCAGCACCGTATTCAGCAAATCGAATAATATACAGCGCATCAGAGGCAATGCCAGCGAACGATCATGCACATTTGCAGTAATACTATGGATCATATGCGAAGCGACTTGTATATTGCCCTGCTTCAGACTCTGGGTCAGCTTGAGCAGCGATTCCGGACTGATCCAGTACTGCTCACTGTCACTGCTGCCTGTCTCTTCATGCAGCTGACAGAAGTACGTTACACTCGCCTGCTCGCTGATTACCCGGTACTCCATCGCAGTTGCCGCCTCAATAAAGGACTGATTGATCTCGGTCAGCTGAGCATAGCTTGTACCGACACCTACAGTCGGCATCGCATGATAATGATCATATACGATTCTGCGCACTGCTTCGACAATGTCAGTCATCCGTGCATTACCATCTTGAACATCTCCAGGCTTCCAGCACACAGCCAGCGCCAACCGGTTGCTTGATGAGTACTCTACGCCATAGACATGTGCCTGCAGCTCATCCAATTCTACTTCAGCCAGAATCTCGGGCAGGCTTGGATACGGACTGAGCATCTCATCCAGCAGCTCTACATTGGGATGCTGCTCCGACGAATGGGATACGGTATCGTTCACAAGCGACTCTCCCGAGATAATCATGACAAAGTAATGCTGTCCGTCTGCGCGCAGACCCAGCGTATCAATCAGCCGCAGTGTCTCCGTATCCTCGGGCTGTCCGTGTTTCATCAGCATGAGCAGGCATTGATGACGTACATACGGCTCCTGCAAATCCATTCGATCCCGGTAATCATGCAGCGTCTGCCGAATCCAGGCCCATTCGTTATGCGAAGCCGATACCAATGGCTGAATAGATGAATCTTTGTCATTAGATTGGGCAAATTCCACTAGGTCACGCAGCGGACCATACTGACGTCTCGCCAGCAATAGTGCCACCGGTATACCTGCCAGAGCAATCATCGCAAATATCAGCACAATCAGTGTCTGTACATGGAAAATCCGACTGAAGAACTGATCACTCGGCATCGTTGTAATATAAGTCCAGCCATTCTCCTCCGAATGTACGGCAACCACAGACTGCTGCTTACCATTCAATTCCATATTATGAATACCCGGTGTAAGACCCGCCAGTGTACCCAGCTCATCGGCATGAACAGCCTGATCATGATTGTTGGATGTCAGCACCTGACCATGATTATCAAAAATATAACTATTTCCTTTGAAATCGCTCAGAATAGAATCCATCATCCCCGTCAGCCGGGATTCATCAATCAAATAAACGACCGTTGCATAAGGATACGCATCCGTCGGCTTGATCGGCACCATATGTACCAGCATCGAAGAAGGACGCGAATTCACGTTGACCTGCTCGGCAGGACGCGTCATCGGATAACGAATTTTGTTCAGATCGCGCTGGATAGCGTCTGTACTCCAGCCATCGAATTTATATGTTTTGTCAAAGACAACATTCAGATTACTTAGCCCTTGTGAAGAGTAAATGACCGAATCATTATGAAAATACAAAAGCAGATCATCAATAATCGAGCTGTTCGCCCGGTAACGATCTAGTGTCTTGATCGCTTCGCTGCTGTAATACGGATGTTTGACCATATACGGGGTCAGATTATTATCATAGCTCATACGAATAGCAATATCGCGTAGCTCTGTCATTCGTCCATCAATCGTTGAGCGTACATGATTCAACTGATTAACATTTGATTGCTCAATTTCACTGCGCAGGCTGTTAACTGCACTATGGTAAATCAGCACCGTAATTATAATGAGGGGAATCCAAAAGATTAACAGGTAGGAAACTACATAACTTCGCAGTAAACGTGAGCCTTTATGTTTTAATTTCATCCGTCTCCTCCTCGGCTGCACCAGCCTTATACACATGTCGCTCTGGACATGAGTGAATGATGGAACTCGTTACAACGCAGAAATGGCGGAATGGAAAATAATAAAGTGACCCCTGATTTACAAAATATCGATATATCAGGCAGGAATACATCAATTGTAGCTTATTTTCGCTATCTGAAAAGGCTTAACTTCATATTTATGACAAATATAGTTCTTTTTGATCACCTTTGCTTTACATCGTGTTTACATCTCCCGAAATAAGTATGGGTTCCTTTTTCTCCCATATCTGCTATACTGAATGGGAAATCCCGAATAGAAAGGATGATGAATTATGGTGACTTATCAGTTTTTTCGCAGCCACAAGCCGTATATGACCAACTTCAAATCGGGAGTAGTGAGCGGATAACAAATCATGAGCTCCCGTATACTAAAGGAGCTAACTTACATTGAATTTAAAAGAATATGGATATAATGATTTTTTTGCTGCACAATTCGCAGCATTGGAGCTGCCCGAACAGCTTATTCCTGGCCGTGTCACGGCTGTATTCAAACATGTGATGCGCGTCGTCTCGGCTGACGGTGAACATTTAGCCAAGACCAAGTCTTCTTCATTCCGAGATGCCATCCGTACCGACTGGCCGGCGATCGGCGACTTTGTCGCGCTAGAGAGTCATCCGTCAGATACTTCCCTTATCCATGCTGTACTGGAACGCAAAAGTATCTTCCTGCGCGATGATCCGGACCCGGATATGCCGCCTCAGGTCGTCGCTGCCAATTTTGATTACTGCTTTCTCGTGAATTCAGCCAATGACGACTTCAATATTAATCGTCTGGAGCGCTATCTGACCGTTGCCTGGAATAGCGGCGCCACTCCGGTGATTGTACTGACCAAAGCCGATTTGTCCGACAAGCTGTCCTACTATATGGATCAGCTGAATGCCGCAGCCTTTGGGGTCCCGGTATTTGCGGTAGACAGTATCAGTGGTACCGGACTGGATGAACTACGCAGCTTGCTCTCACCGGGAGAGACGATTGTGCTGCTCGGTTCATCCGGCGTCGGCAAGTCTTCTCTTGTGAATGCACTGGCTGGTGAAGAGCGTATGAAGACCAGCGGAATTCGTGAAGATGATGCACGCGGCAGACATACTACGACCCACCGGGAGATGCATCTGCTGCCAAGCGGGATTATTGTGATTGATACACCGGGCATGCGAGCACTCGGAATTGGTAATGCTGCAGCAGGTCTGGAAGAGACGTTCCAGGATATTGAGGAGATCGCCCAGCATTGCCGATTCGGGGACTGTTCTCATCATAACGAACCTGACTGCGCTGTACAGGATGCTCTCGAAAATGGAACGCTTGCCCGCAAGCATTATGCCAACTGGGAAAAGCTTCGTAAAGAGCTGGCTTATAATGAACGCAAAAACAATATCCTGCTGATGCGTCAAGATAAGCAGCAATGGAAAGCAATCAGTAAGCAGCATCGTGCCAAACCAAAGAAAAAAGTATAATCTCTGCCGCAGTCGGTATTAAGACGGCTAGCGCACTTATAAAATCAACAATTCCAAAAATAACAACTCCAAAATAAATAACTAAAAAGCCGCTGACCCTTTCAACCCGGTCAGCGGCTTTTTATAATGAAATCCATATTACATGGTTATGCATTTACAGGTAATGTGTAAGCAGTATTTTTTACTGTTACATTTACTTTGTATTTTTACATGGCAGATTCTATGAACTCCTTGCTCACTATTACAAAATCACAACTTCCGGCTCCGGCACAAAACCAAACCGGTTGTTGATCGAATCCTGCACCATCTGGATCAGATACAGAATATCCGAGGCTGTGGCTCCGCCGGTATTCTGTATGAAGTTGCCGTGATATGGCGAGATGCGTGCCTGTCCATGGATCGTGCCACGCAGACCGAGCTGATCAACCAGCTTACCAGTGGGCTGACCAAAGTCATAATTATTTTTGAAGACCGATCCACAGCAGGCATAATCAAAATGCCGCTTGCCTCCACGATCTTCGATCACGATTCCGAACATGTCCGGAACCTCGTACCCCTGTTCCTCCAGACGCGGAATCCAGTTTCGGTAATACTGGAAATACTGCGGCAGACTGGAAGACGCCGTGCTTGCTGTTACCATCTCACGCATAATCGCTTCCCAGGCAGGCTGATCCGGAAGCATATACTCCCCAATATTCAGATCTGCGCCTACAATAATCCATGGATTCTGCTGAAAAATGGATTGCTTGTAAGCATAGTTACACTCGGCAACTCCAATGGTCTGCAGACCGCGCTCCGGATGCTGCGCATCGATATAATATACTTTATCCAGCAAATCACTGATCTCATGGTTAAAATATTTGGCATTCATATAAATGCCTGCGCCCATTGTGCCTGGCAGCAGGTACGTAAACTCCATGCCCTGTATTCCCGTATAGACTCCGATCAGCGCCAACCAGGTCATCGGCACACCTGCCGAGACGAACAGCTTGCCTTCGGAGAATTTCAATTCTACATGTTTTTTCATCGATAGGAAAAGGGTATCGTCCTGCGGCTGATCCGGAAACAGAATATTCGACCCCATGCCGAACCATTTTACATCCAGCCCTTTATGCTGACTGCCTTCCAGCAGAGCGATAATCTCTTCGGTGGTCGCAGGCTCAGCCAGATGTCTGGCTGTCCCTCCAATTTCATAAGTTGAATATGGAGCCAGACTTGCATTCATGCTGCATAACTTATCAAAATGTAATGTATTCAAATTCATCGTAACTCCTCTGCTTGCGCTGGCATTCATTAATTGACATCTTATCTATTATAGATAGCATTTACTGAAAACCCAAGCATAAAAAAATAATATTTTTCTCATTTTCGGCATCTTTTTATACATATTCATTGACTAAGGATGTGAAGAGGCGTAAAATTTTAAATTGCGATAATTTTAATAAGATAATAGGTGATGAATATGTCCAACGATCCTTACCGGATTTTACTGTTTTATAAATTTGTCAATATTGATGATGCCGAGACACTAACTGCTGAACATTTAAAATACTGCAAAGATCTCGGGATCAAAGGCCGCATTCTGATTGCTCCGGAAGGTATTAACGGTACACTCTCCGGTACATGGGAGCAGACCGAACAGTACATGAACGATCTGCGTGCAGATGCCCGTTTTGCCGATATGGTCTTCAAAATTGATGAATCCGAAGGTCATGCCTTCAAGAAAATGTTTGTGCGCCACAAAAAGGAACTAGTCACTTTCCGCCTCGAAGACGATGTCAATCCGAATGAACTAACCGGCAAGCATCTCTCGCCCAAAGAATTCTACGAGCAGCTGCAGCAGGAAGATGTTATTGTTATCGACGGACGCAATGACTACGAGTACGATATCGGTCATTTCCGCGGTGCCATTCGTCCGGGTGTCGAATCTTCTCGTGAATTCCCGGAATGGATTCGCGAGAATCTGAGCGAGTACAAGGACAAAAAGATCCTCACGTACTGCACAGGTGGTGTACGCTGTGAGAAGCTGTCCGGCTTCCTGATGAAAGAAGGCTTCAATGACGTGGCCCAATTGGATGGCGGTATCGTCACTTACAGCAAGGACCCTGAAGTACAGGGCCGTCTGTTTGATGGCAAATGCTATGTATTTGATGAGCGCATCTCGGTACCGATCAACCATACCGAGGAAGATGTAATCGTAGGCAAGTGTTACCACTGTGAAGAGCCAACCGACCATTATATCAACTGTCCGGTCTGCAATTTGCAGCATATTGTCTGCGACAGCTGTGAAGACGAGCATGAGCACTTCTGCTCCGATGCCTGCCGTGAACAGGTTCAGACAGCTGCAGCACAATAAGATGACTGTAATTGACCAATTTTAATCCTTATATTACATGATCTGCTCCGAAGACAAAGAGCAAGGTTTCCCTTCTTGGATAACCTTGCTCTTTTTTTCATTTTAATGATGCTATCTTTTGATTATATTGCTCTTTTCCCTCTCTCCATCTGGAGATGGAGGACAACTGGGACCAAATCCATCCAACCACTGATGAAGCCGTGATCGCTGACGATTATACTGGAATTAACTTCATGATTGGAGGGATAATTATCCGCTCCCACTGCTGATAACTCCTATCTCCCCATCTACAGAAAGAGAGTGATCCTATGGCCAGAGTCAAGGAAGTACGTCCTATTCAACTATTCCTGCTGCCGGCAATTCTGCTGTATGCTGTATCTCCTCAGATTCAGCCTATGCTGTCAGGCGGTCTGATCATGGAAATTATATTATTTGTCAGTATCAGTATCGGCGCCATGATTGGCTGGATTCGTTCCCGATACCATACTGTTCACCAGGACCCTATAAATGGTAAAATTGTAACAAGATCTTCTATTACCAGTATGATTATTGTGCTCGTACTGATTGCTGTACGTGTATTCACCGGTTATCTGATCGATTCGGGTTATCTGCTGCCCCATCATAGCGATGCAGCCACATTGATATCCAATAGTCTGCTGATTATAGCACTGGCCAATGTTGTTACCACCCGCATCATGATTTATCTTGATTACAACCGGCTGATTCATGGTATCTGATAGCTTCAGCACAGGGTACTACTGCGGGAAGGAATTAATCGTATGGATAATCTGAACAGGCTGATGGGTAACCACTCGCTGGTATTCCGTCTTTCTGTGACCATCATTATGATGTACAGCTGCTTTACTATCTATTTTCGGGAGTCCTTTTTTATCTGGTCGATCTATACGGTGACCATGCTGATTTTTGTGATCCTGACATGGGCTCCCCTCAAGCTTCATCCACTTTTTATTATCACATTCAGTCTATTTTTGTATGTCATGATGTTCGTTAATGAACGCATGGCCAATGCGCCCGCCAACTTTTTGGCTTTGCTGTGGGTATGGTTTGCTATTCTTTGTACCATTTCGGTCCGGGAGAAGAGCATTGCTTCCTTTTTTGCCCTTTTAACCGGTGTACTAATGCTGATTGCAGATTATGATCGTGGATTTCCTTATTCCATGCTGATCTCGTTGGTAAGTATTTATTTTGGCGTACATAGTATTTACCGGTATATCTCGGTGCTCCGCATTAATAGTGAACAGCTACAGGAACTGGAGACCGTGCATAATGAATTGAAGCATGCTCATAACGAACTGCAGGAGAATGCGCTACAATCGATCCGCTATGCAGCCCTGGCCGAACGAACACGTATCGCAGGCGAGATTCATGACGGACTTGGTCATCATTTTACTTCCCTGATCGTACAGCTGCAGGCACTGAAATGGATGATTCGGCCCAATCCCGAACAGGCAGAGCATACCGTGAATCAGCTGCTGGACGTTTCCCGCCAGGGACTGGCCGAAGTACGAAGCGTAGTGAGAGACTGGTCGGTCAGTGAACGTGGAGTGAGTGAACTGCATACGCTCGCTTCCCAGGTCGCAGAGCGTTCGGGATTCACACTGAATTTCCAGGCAGATGCAGCCGACTCCCAGTGGGGCGAAGCCGTCGATGGTATTCTGTATCGTATCTTGCAGGAATCACTGACCAATATCGTTCGCCATGCCGAGGCCTCGGTCGTAGACGTGACGATCAATCAGCTGGGCGACCAGGTGATTATGCATATTGCCGATAATGGAGTATACCGCGAGGACACTCCGTTAATGCACGGCTTTGGTCTGCAAAACATGATCCGGCGCTGCGAGCAGCTGCAAGGTAAATGTACGTTCCGGGCACGCGAAGGTGGTGGCCTGATTGTAGAAGCCCGACTGCCCCTTTCATTTGCAATACATCATGAACAACAAAGGAGTATGCCATGAACCAGCCTAACCGTCCTATTCGTATTATGCTGGCCGATGACCAGTCATTGATCCGTCAGGGAATCCGCTATATTCTCGATCTGCAGCCGGATCTGCAGGTCGTTACCGAGGCATCTACCGGCAACGAAGCTGTCGCGCTTACCGGTGAATATCAGCCGGATTTGATCCTGATGGATATCCAGATGCCGGGTATGACCGGTATCGAAGCAACACGTGCTATTTTGCAGCAGCGTCCGGAGATCAAGATTGTGCTGCTGACGACTTTTGATGTACAGGAATATGTGATCGATGGAATTCGCGCAGGCGCATCCGGCTATCTTCTTAAGGATATTGATATGAACGAAATGATTCAGGGAATTCGTTCCATCTGTGCAGGTGGAGCCATTTACAATACCACGACTGCCGGCAGTGCACTCGTTGAACTGCTCGGCCGCCCTTTATCTGTACAAAATGGGGACGACTCGTCTGTCGCTGCTATGCCACTGACCGAACCGCTTACCGAGCGCGAGCTGGAAGTTCTGCAGGCTGTCGCTTATGGCAAACGCAACTTTGAGATTGCTGCCGACCTGTACGTCTCCGAAAGTACCGTCAAAACCCATGTACATAATATCATCCAGAAACTTGGGGTCAAAGACCGTACACAGGCAGCCGTAGTCGCTATACGGCAGGGAATTGTTACTTGAACAAGGTGCCCACTCTCCCCGATAGAATCGTACATAAAAAGCCAGACAAAACCGCGGAAATCATTTTCCCAGGTTCTGTCTGGCTTTTCTTTTACAAAACGGGTCATTATACAAAGCATTCAATATTTAAATTTTAACATTCAACATGTAACACTCAATATCTAACATTCAATATCCAACACGTTGCTAACGGTTTATCCTTTGACCGAACCTGCAGTCAGACCGGTTACAAAGAATCGCTGCAGGAATACAAACAGAATAACCATCGGCAGTGCTGTAATCACGACACCTGTCAGCAGCATGGTGTAATCCGTAACATACTCGCCCCGGAATTGCATCAGTGCGAGCGGCAGGGTTAGCTTCTCCGTACTATTCAGCAGCATAAGCGGAATCAGCAGATCATTCCATACCATTACGAACAGGAATGCCGCGGTCGCCGAGAGCGATGGACCGGATAAAGGCAGTACCAGACGCCAGTATATTTTCCACTCACCGGCTCCATCCATACTTCCCGCTTCCATCATTTCCTTGCTTAGCATCTCCATAAATCCGGTTAGCGTGAATACCGTCAGCGGTAGCAGTCCGGCAGCAGTTACGACCGTCAATGCAGTCAGGCTGTCCGACCAGCCAAGCTGACGCACCAGTGAATACAGCGGTAGCATAATAACCTGTGACGGAATGATCAGTCCGGCTACAAAGTAGGCAAAAGCGAATTTGCCCCATCTGCCGCCCAGACGCACAATAGCGTAAGAAATCAGACTTCCAAGGAATAATACAATCACTACTGTAAACAGAGTGACCCTCGCACTATTCCAAAAATACTGCAACATGGGCTGAGCATCAAAAATATGAATAAAGTTCTGCAGACTCCATGTATCCGGCCAGCCCAATGGATTCGCATAAAAAGCCTGGCTCGTTTTAAACGAAGATACGACTACAAAATACAGTGGCGCTGCAACCAGCAGCCCGTACAAAATCATGATGATACGTCCAACCCATTTCATTGCAGCAGCTCACCCCGTTTTCCTGTAAAATATCCAATCATCCTCTTGCTCCTTCCTGGCGCAATGCTCTGAACTGGAAGAACGTCAGAATACCCAGCAGTACCAGGAAAATCATGGATCCGGCAGATGCCAGTCCGAAGGAATAATTGGAGAACGCCAGATGATAAATATATGTCGTCAAAATCTCGGTCGCATAGTTCGGTCCGCCATCTGTCATGACAAAGATCAGATCGAACGCTTTGAACGACTGAATCGTCGTATACGAGATGACGATTGCTGCCGATGGCGCGAGCAGCGGCCATGTAATTTTGCCGAAAATCTGCAAACGGTTGGCGCCGTCAATACGAGCGGCTTCCATCAATTCACCCGGAATTGCATGTAATCCGGCAATAAAGATAATCATCATCTGTCCGGCATGTGCCCAGATCTGTACAAAGGCGATCGCATACAGCGCAATCTTCGCATCCCCTGTCCAGCTGCCCATCAGACTATCCAGTCCTGCACTCTGAAGCGACATATTCAGCAAACCGATCGAAGGATCGTAAATGAATGACCAGATCAATCCTACCGATACCGATGACAGAATAGCCGGGAAAAAGTACAATGCACGGAATACAACATGTGTACGGCTGTTCTTGGCAAGTACAAGTGCCAGTACCAGCGAGATGACCGTCTGCAGCACGACCACAACGACCATGAATTTGATATTATTCAGAAATGCCTTGCGGAATGTAATGCTGTCAAAGCTGTCTTTGTAATTGTCAATTCCCACAAAATTGTAGGACGGCGATACACCGTCCCAGTTGGTAAAGGAGTAGAACAATCCCGATAAAGCCGGGTATACGAACAGGCCGGTGTACAGCAATATTCCAGGAAGCATAAACAGCCATAGTAATTTACGATTAATCATAAGCGTTACCGTATCCCTTTACTTTATCTTTTGATACCTGTGATACATGGAGCAAATCATCAGCAGAACGGATTAACGTCCGATCTGCTGATCAATAATAGCCTGTGCGTCCTGAGCTGCCTGTTCTGGTGTAGCACCACCCAGAACCGCCTGGATCGAGTTGGTCACAGCCTTTTGATTCTCGGCATTTACAATTGTATAACGAGGCTGGAATACTGTTTTCTTATCTGCCCATTCCTGAGCGATATTCAGTTCCTTGCTATCATACTTGATATCCTTAAGTGTTACATTTTGTCCGGTTTCATTAGCATATTGAGCAGCAATATCCGGCTGGCTCAAGAATTCAACGAATTTCTTCGCTTCTTCCGGATGTTTGGAGCGGCTGTTGACAGCCAGCATAAATGTACTTGTATGCACGCCTTCATATTTGGCCTGATCCGCCGATACAGTGATCGGTGCAAGCAGTCCCTGCTGCAGCTCCGGATTCTGCTTGGCATTCTGGCTCAGTTGATAGGAACCACTGGCGAGCATGGCGGCTTTACCCTGAATAAACAGTGCACCTGCTGCCGGATCTTTGGTACCTAGAGAGTTTGGTTGGAAGAATCCTTTATCATTCAGTTCTTTGAACTCAGCCAGTGTTTTCACCCAGAATTCATCGGTCAGCTTGGCTTGTCCTGCTTCGACCTTGGTGAAAATATCTTCGCTCGGTTCATTATTCATTACCATCGTGTTCATCAATTGTCCGGGTCCAATATCGCCACCGGCAAAGGCAATCGGGATAATTCCGTTATCTTTGAGTGTCTGGCAGACTTTGAGGAAGCCCTCCCAGTCCTTCGGTGGAGTCAGACCATATTTTTCAAAAAGGGCTTTATTGTAAATTGGCATATTATACACGAGCTGATAAGGTACAGCCCATTGTTTGCCGTCTTGACTGCCTGCTTCAATCAGATTGGCATTATAATTTTTAAGGAATGATTCACCGGACAGATCCGTGAACAGACCTGCTTTGGCAAGTGCGGAAAATTGTGCACCCGGGAAAGAAGCGAATACATCCCCTACCGATCCATCAGTCAATTTGGCTTGAGCCGTTGTTTGATACTGATCGGAAGTGAGCGTTTGCATATCGACGACAATATTCGGGTTCTTTTGCTCAAAAGCATCAATGATCTTCTGGAACGTCTGCGTATCTTCCCCGCGCCAGTGGAGGAAACTGATTGTTACTTTGCCATCGGCTGCCTGATCAGATCCACCTCCGCATGCGGATAACACTCCGGTAAGCGCAAGTACCATAACAAGCAGTAAAGCCAATCTTGTACGTTGATTTTTCATGAATCATCCTCCATTTTCGTATCGTCAATGAACATATCGGGATTATCTATGTAAATTAACTAAAGTTAAAATATCCCCATTAATTTAGTAGGAATACCGTGATTTAAATCATAGCAAAAATGAAGATTATCAAACAATGTCATTTTGTGCTGTTTTTATTTGTCAAAATGTGTTGTATAATGATAGGGTACCTATTTAAACAGAAAGGATGAATACGAACGGATGGCAAGTGATATCATTTTTCAAGCCGAAAGAGAAAGCTTGGAGCGTTTTATGCTTTCTACTTCTTCTTTTATACAAACCGGTGGACTGTGGATTACACAGGCAGGTCGCTACTCTCTGGAACCTGGCTGCAGGAGGTTATTTGCCACCAATCCTACCTGCTTCTGGATAGCTAATCGGCAGGGTGGCATGATCATCAAAAACGGTCATAATTATGTACTTGGAACAAATAATATATGGTGTATGTCTTCCATGGCCACCATTGAATATATCAATAATACCGATGAACCTCTTGAAACTTACTTTGTAGGCTTTACTGGTCCCCAGGCGGATCTGCTGATCCAGGAAAGCAATATGCAGGACGGATATAGCGAACTCAGCACCGAGCTTTTCGATCAGATGATTGATTATTATAATCTTATATTAAACACGAATCAGCGTTCTGATACCTTTAGTGCTGAACTCCGTCGTTTGGAGGTATTATTCGGTATGTTTGCCATGCTGTCTGCTAATCAGGCAGCACGTATTGATTACACACCTACCAAGGAACCTGTGCCCTGGATGGAGCAGGCAATTGAGTATATTCATGCCTATTTCGACAAAGGACTCACTGTTACTCAGGTTGCGAATTATGTCGGTATTCACCGTACTCATTTCAGCAAGCAGTTCCATGAGAAATACAGAACTCCACCTGCCGAATATATCCGCAGTCTCAAGATGGAAAAAGCCCGTCGGCTGCTGTCGGATACCAATGACTCTTTGGCCGAGATTGCTTTTGCAGTAGGCTATCCCGATGTATTTTCTTTTTCCAAAGCATTCAAAAAGCACAGCGGGTTTACTCCCAAGCGTTATCGTCTGCATAAATTCTGATTATTCCTTGTTCTTTTGTATAACGGTGTAGTATATAATGATGAAAAACGAATCATAAGACATCCCTTATAAAATTCGCAGCAAAAGTAACCAGCATAACGTGCATAATAAAAATCCCCGCTACCACACAGGTCGATATCGATCCTGCTGGGGTAACGGGGATTTTATTGTATCTATTTCGTACAAACTACATGGATGGTGCAATGATAATCTGTTCAAACAGCGACTGTACATATTCCAGTGCTTCCAGCTCATCCTTGCCGCGTGTAGTCAGGCAGATCTCGGTGTTTGCCGGGATGATAGTCAGCATCATGCCGAGCAGACTTTTTACATCGACCTCTCTGCGGTTGGTGTCAGGACCAAAGGATACGCGAATATCGGAAGCAAAGCGTGATGCTTCATTGGCGATGCGCAGCAGATGTGCGCGATCCAGATTACTTTGAACGGTGAATTGATGTACTCTCATGTTCTCATATCCTCTCTCGTGTTGGCATAATGGGTACTGATCCATTTGTGAGCTGCCTGTTGAACGATTAGGAAACGTCTATTGTAGCGAATAGGCAACAGGAACGTAAAATCTGCTCCTTGCCTGGAAGGTTGTAGGAAAAATATAACCGCTTTAACAATTCAACAAGCTATATATAGTTTACATTTACCTATTTTATCGGCAAATGATAGCCAACATTCACAAATTATCTCAAGTAAATATGCCATGATCATTTTCATGAAAATTATAGTTGTTACAGAATAAATGCAGGGGTATTTCGGCACCAAAATACCCCTGCCATAGTAGGCAGAGGCTTTTGGATCGTGCGAGGTGCCGTATGATTCCATTTACTGCAAGGTCACATCTTCATACCAGGTCAATTCATCTTTCGCTTCATTTTGAAGCGTAAGCATTACTTTTCCTTGTTCTCCACTGTGGCTCTGATTATAAATAAAACCAAAATTACGCTGGTCACTGCTTGCAAAAAATCCGTCCTTGCCGTTCTTGCCATTTTGTACAGCCTGATCGAACGTGGCTGTCTCATTGGAATTGGCAGACTGCCATTCCATATTGCTTACTTTGTATCCCTGCGGTAAAGATTCTATACGCAGAAACAGCTGACCAGGTCCTTGTTGAACGGTACTGATCTTCAATTCCTTGGTCTCCGGCGTTAATTGTGGATTGGCATTATTGCTTGTGCCTTTATCCGTACCGGTATCTGTATTGCCTGTTCCTGTGCTGCTATTGTTTGAACTGCCGGTTGTTCCGGTCGTGCTATCGGGAGCAGTACTTCCACTACCAGTCGTACTGTCTGCCGATCCGGTAGTGCCGGTATCAGAACCGTTATTGGTACCCGTATCCGGTGCTGTCGTGCCGGCACCACCTGGCTGAGCTTCTGTACCATTATCGGCCGCATTTTCACTTGCTGCCGGTGGTTGCACGGGCTGATCCTTGTCGGATGAACAGGCGCTGACGAGGACAATCATCAGTACGAGTCCAGTGCCAAGCATCCATTTGGATAAGCGATTCATAGTTATTCCTCCACTCTACAAGGCTGTTATTTCAGTTGCAGACGGTGAGCCGCATGCAGTGTAGGACCTACATAGCGGTTCAGCGGAAATCCATTGGAGATCGCCTGTGTGATGAAGTTTTTGGCATCGCTGTAGGCATCCTTCACAGAGAGACCTTTTGCCAGACCTGCCGTAACAGCTGCCGAAGTCGTGCATCCCGCACCATGCGTATAATCGGTAGCAATCGCGTCTACTTCAAACCAGTCAAAGCTCTGACCATCGTACAGCAAATCCAGCGCTTTGCCTTCTTTGACTTTACCGCGTGTTTTGATCAGTACATGCTTGGCACCACGCTCATAGATACGAACAGCTGCTTCTTTCATCTGTTCTTCCGTCGTAATTGGACCGGTCTTCGCCAGTTGGGAAGCTTCAAATAGATTCGGTGTAACCAGATCGGCTCCCGGAATCAGCAGCTCTAGCATCGCTTCGGTATTTTCCGGCTGAAGTACTTCATCCGTACCTTTGCAGACCATAACCGGATCGATAACAATACGATTCAACGGATAACGCTTGAGATAGCTGGCTACCAACTCAATAATCTCGACCGAACCGAGCATCCCTGTCTTCATCGCATCGAATCCGATTCCTTCCAGCACGGTACGCATCTGCGCTTCTACTACGTTCAATTCTACAGGGAATACCTGATGATTCCACGTCTCCGGTTCCATGGCTACGATGGTTGTCAGCACCGTCATACCATAAACGCCTAATTCCTGAAAGGTTTTCAAATCCGCTTGAATTCCTGCTCCGCCGCTTGTGTCCGAGCCGGCTATCGTTAAGGTTTTTGGTATTGTCATGTGTGTAATTCTCCTTCGCATAGAGTCCCTTTATTTTAGCACAACCTGACATGAGAATACATCCTTTTCATGAAAAGGATATGTAAGTTTCAGCTTATTCATTCTTCTGCTTGTTGTGCTTGTACAAAATCATAATGTACCCCTGTCAATTCTTCGGATACTGTCCATAGTTTGGCTGCAGTCCCGTAATTCACCTTGTGTTCAAAGGAAATATCATGGTGCGGATATCCCTTTCGGCTACCCGGTCCATCAGGGCCAATAAATTCGCCGCCAATCAGGGAAGACTCGGTTGCTGCATATAAGGTAGGCAGGGCTCCAAATGCTGCGGTCTGGCTGAACAATCCCCAGACAAAACGAACCGGCCAGATCGCCTGCTTGCCCGAACCACGCGAGACCAGATTGGTATTGGCAATCCCCGGATGACAGCCCACACTTATCGTATCTGCGCCTGCCTCGGTCAGTCTTTTTTGCAGTTCCTTGGCAAACAGCAGATTCGCCAGTTTGCTCTGACAGTAGAATTTGCCGGCACTGTAGCCGATTCGTCCATCCAGATTATTAAAATAAATATAGCCTGTGCGCGCTGCAATACTACTGAGCGTTATGATTCGTGAACCTGGAGTAGCGAGCAGCAGCGGCAGCAGATGACCGGTAAGTGCAAAATGTCCCAGATGATTGCTGCCAAACTGCAGTTCAAAGCCCTGCTTTGTTTTCTGGTAAGGCGGAATCATGACACCTGCATTATTGATCAAAATATCGAGGGAGTCGTAGCGGCTCCGATACAGATCGGCAAATTCACTGACACTGTTCAGGTTAGCCAGATCAAGAGGCATTACCTCTACCTGTGTCTGCGGATAACGCTGTCTGATCTGCGCAGCTGCTTGCTTTCCTTTATCCGCATTACGTACAGCCAGCACTAATGCAGCTCCTTTGGCAGCCAGTTCCAGAGCCGTCTCCAGTCCCAGTCCTCCGCTCCCTCCTGTGATAATTATGCGTTTACCGGTTTGATCCGGTATCTGATTCGCTGTCCACTGCTGACCCATCCCTGTTCACTCCATTTCGTGATCTGATGACTGCTGTTCATAATACTTGCTCATTTCAATAATCATCGCACCCATCCGTTCATTCTCCGGGGTGATAATACGTTCCACGCCTTGCTGCCGCAGCGCTTCGGATGTTACTTTACCTACCGACACAGCCAATATGCGTGAAGCCAGCGCTTCGCGCAGCAAAACCGTATATCCATGTTCTGCCGCATCTGCGAACAGATTGCGTACCTGCACCGCTGTCGTAAAGCAAATCGCATCTATCCGGCTTTCTGTAATCTCTTGTCGAAGCTGCTTAAGCGTCTCGGGTTCAGGCCCCAGATTCTGATAAGGAAGCAGCGTATGCACAGATGCCGCACCTTTTTCCTGCAAAAAGTGCACGAGCTCCGGTGCCGGATCACCATGCAACTGTACCCAGATATTCTTGCCTTCAAGACCGATCTGCTGCAGCTGCTCTTCCAGTCCTTTTACCGTACCATCCGAATCCCGTACATCCGGAGCCAGATCTTTGGCTTTGAGTGTATTGTAGGTTTTGTAACCACGGATAGCGATGTTCGCCTGACGAACAGCCGCGGTAAATGCTTGACCCATGTCAAGACGCTCGGCGGCTTCGAACAAAGCATTTGCTCCAATACCTGTGGTGAAGATTACCCATTCTGGCTGTTCTTTAATAAAACGACGCAATTCCTGCTCCATTTCCTGCTCTTTGAACAGGGTGATCCCCTGCAGTGAGCGCACTTCGGCCTGACCACCCTGGCGTTCAATCAGCGAACTCATTTCCTCCAGCTTGCGTGAACCTGCGATAATTACCTTTTTCCCGTCCATAGCCTTTGTCATGTTTATCCCCCTGTATCGCTCTGTCTATCCTTTTTACCCCATTTTACTTTTACATTATAGCTGGCTAATCTCAGCTTGGTCGGTCAACGCTGAATTGCTGCGCCAAGCCTGCATAGTTGTTGCCTGCAAGACGTGCCACAGGCTTTAGCTGCTCGGTGAGAATATACATATGATCATGGTCGATTACCGTTTCGTCAAAATGGTAACAGAGAACACGCACTAGCAGCAGATCCTGTACGATGATTCCCTGATCATTGGTAATGGCTACATGCTGATCGAGCTGGCATTCATAACGTACCAGAGCTTCACGAATTCCTGGTACAGCCACTTTTTCACTCGGTAGGGTGTGTAGATCTGTCAGATCGAGTTCACTCTGATCCGGTGGCAGACTGGCTGCTGTATGATTCATCTGCTCGGTCATTTCTTCATGAACAATATGGATAACCAGTTCCTTGCTGTTCATAATATTGCGCGTGGTATCTTTCATCTGTCCCTGTTTACGAGCAATGGAGACCGATAGAATCGGAGGATCGGAAGCTACAATATTGAAATAGCTAAAAGGAGCAATATTGAGCACCCCTGTTTCCGAGAGGCTGGTGACCATAGCAATCGGTCTTGGGACAACCGAGCCTGTGAGCAGCTTGTAATTTTCAATGGTAGAGATAGATTCAGCGTGTATAGTTATCATATTTATTCCTCCTCGGATAGTAGGGTTTATTTTCTTTACTATATCCTAAATGATACGCAAAGACGATGGATATGCACTACCAAACAGGCAATTTTGGCATTACATCTATTATTTATACATTATATACGACATGCATACAGTAATAGATCTTACCCTTATCCATAATCGATGTTTGTATACTACCTGCAAGTAGGGCAGTATGACTCAGCCAATAAAGATATAATCAAATGCCCCGTCACTCCTGTTAAGAGATGACGGGGCATGGATAGATCTACCGGCATAACCGGTTTAGAATATCAGATTGTTCAATAGCCGGATTCGCTCAGACTCGAACGTATTCAAAGCTTTTATCAAATCATTATCAGTCTGTTCCTATTAATGCATAGGACCTTGTCCAGCTTGTTTGCCGATCTGTACACGACGTACAAAGAAAGAACATACCAGACCCAACACTGCCAGTACAAGAGCAAAAACAAAGGCATGCTGTATACCGGTAGTGAAGCCAGCCATTTGATTCTCCGGACTTTGTGGATTGGCTACACGGCTCAGGTAACCGGTCTGTCCAGCACTCAAAATGCTGACTGCCAGTGCAGTACCGATAGCACCTGCCACCTGCTGCAATGTATTCATAATGGCTGTACCATGCGGATAATACTCACTTGGCAGTTGATTCAGACCATTGGTCTGTGCAGGCATCATGATCATGGAGATACCGACCATCATGAACAAATGCATGGCAACGATCATACCGACCGGTGTATTGGCATTGATGCCTGTATACATAAACAGGATCACTGACACGACGGCCAGACCAATAATAACGAGCCATTTGGGACCAAATTTATCGAACAGTCGGCCCATGATCGGTGACAACAGTCCGTTGAGCAGACTACCTGGCAGCAGTACAAGACCTGCTGCGAGTGCTGTCAGTGCCATACCCTGCTGCAGATACATAGGCAGGATCAGCATGGATGACAGAATAATCATCATACAGATGAAGACCAGGATCAAACCAATAGTGAACATTGGATAACGAAATGCCCGTAGATTCATAACCGGTTGTTCCATACGCAGCTGACGGATACTGAATATCAGCAGCGATACTCCACCGATCAGCAGAGCAGCAATAACGACCGGACTCGTCCAGCCGCCGCCTTGTCCATGGCCACCAGCACTACTGAATCCATATACGATACCGCCAAAGCCCAGTGTGGACAGAATAATCGACAGGATATCGATTTTTGGCTTAGTCAATTTGGAAATGTTCGGCAGGAACAATAATCCGCAGACGAGAGAAATAATAAAGAACGGCAGCGAAATCCAGAAGATCCAGTGCCATGTCAGATTAGCCAGAATCAGACCAGAAATAGCAGGTCCACTCGCTGGTGCGAACATGATAACAAGTCCGATCAATCCCATAGCCGAACCACGTTTCTCGATGGGGAAAATAACCAGAATGGTATTAAACATCAATGGAAGCAGTAATGCTGTACCTACCGCCTGCAGTACGCGTGCTACCATTAATATTTCAAAACTTGGTGCCATTGCAGCTACAATCGTGCCTGCAATCGAGAAAATAAGTGAAGTCGTAAATAATTGTCTGGTAGAAAACCATTGCAGCAGCAGTCCTGAAATAGGTACCAGAATACCCATTACAAGCAGATAACCGGTAGTTAACCATTGAATCGTCGTCGGTCCTACCTCCAGCAGTTTCATAAGCGGTGTAATGGCCACGTTTAGCGCTGTTTCACTGAATAATCCGATAAATCCGCTTAACAGCATGGCGAACAAGATCGGCAGTACTTTGTATTGTTTGGTTTCTTGTTGGTCCTCTACTGGACCTGTCTTCATGGGTACGTCCACGATCCCATCCTCCTTTGATCTCTCTCTGTTTTGTTTTGTTTCGTTTAGTGATTCATGCTTGCGCTCTTCATAACAACAGACAAATAATCCGCTGCTGTGAGCATCGGTTCCTTACTCTGATTGGTCAGACCAATAATCAGAGCCCCCTCCATCATCGAGATCATCAGCAGTGCAGCCTCTTTTGCTTTTTGCTTGGAAGCTCCCTCCTGTTCGAGATGTTCCGCAATAATCTGCTGCCAATCGGCAAACACGCTCTGACAGGCCTGCCGCAACTTATCGCTGATACATGATGTCTCTACTGCCGCCCAGAAGCTAAAAGGCAAAAACCCGGTATACCCTGCCTTCTCCGCATCCTCAGCCGTTTGATGAATAAAATAGCGAATCGCATCTCCTGTATTATCATGCATGTCAAAAGTCTCTTTGAATTTCCCCAGAATATACTGATTGGTTTTCTGGATACATTCATGAGCAAGCTCTTCTTTGCCATGCGGAAAATAATGATATAGCGAACCTTTCGGCGTCTCACTCTCTTTAATGATCTGGCTAAGACCGGTAGCATGATATCCCTGGGAAAAGAAAAGTCTAGCGGCTGTATCGAGAATCAGCTGTCTGGCATTCGACTTTTCGCTCACAAGAATCACATCCTTCACATTAATTATAACGATCGGTCTATATAATTAAAGCTTTTTCAAAACAGATTGTCAATAACTATAAAATGGTAATTGATTTTCTCCGATGATACCTTAACAGCTTTTTTACTTTTTTCAGATAGAGCTGGTGCATTTTCTCTCATTCAAAATACAATCTGATGAACATGGAAATACACATCGAATGATCTAGCGATCTGCAGGTATTCTTTCTCTTAGCTGCTTGTAAATATGCACGATGTCATCCATTGGGATACGCACTAATCCGCTGGATGAAGGCGCTACAAATTCATGAATACCCGGTGTGACAGGCTCCTCCTGAAATCCCCATGGTGCCTGCTTTCGTTGACTGTACTGAGTGTACACACCTTTGCCAACAAAACAGGCAATGGACGGTTGATACAAGGCAAGTTTACGACGAAGTTCCTGTCGGCCCTCCTGGTACTCTTCAGGCAGAATATCTTCCGCTCCACGGGTAGGCCTAGAGACGATATTGGTAAATCCGTATCCCAGCTCCAACAGATCTCTATCCTCTTCGGGATGATACAGTCTTGGCGTAATCCCAGCCTGATATAGAATCTGCCAGAACCGGTTACGTGGATTGGCATAATGATGTCCTACCTCTCCAGAACGAAGACTCGGGTTAAAGCCAATAAACAAGATGGAAAGATTGTGCTCCATATGATCTGCAATCGCTGGCATAATGTCACCCCATAATATTTTCATCATTTTTTTCTCTTTTTCGACAAAACAACTATACAATATATAAGACTATTGACCGATATATTTATTCAACAAGCAAGAAACACCAAGTCGAAACGACCTCACTTCTGAATATCAAACTTAAAAATTAAAAATTAAAATTACTATATCGAAAAGGAATGATTAGCATGATTAAATTAAACGAAGAGCAAATTTATGCTGTCCTTCATAAACAACTGAACAGAAACTTCCCTGTACAAACAATGGAACTGCAATATCATATCGAAGCCGATGCCCGTCTGATCAATGAAACAGGCAGCGTCTCCCTTACCAATAAACACTACTGGGTAAAAGTCATGGACTGCATCTATCCAACACATTCCCGTCCGATCCTGATGAGTGAAATCATCTACTTCCTCAGACAAGAGTACATGGATAGCACCATTCGCGTATTCATGGAACAGGATACAGACGGCAAAGTATCTGCTACTGCCGAGATTTCTTTCCAGGATCAAGTTACCCTTGAATCCGAACAGCTCAAAAGCCTGATCGATCTGGCACTCGTAGTTAAAGACAAGCAATGGTTCGATGAACTTACTGCCAGCTACCTGATGATGAACCGTTCCCTGCCAAGCTCACTGTAATTGTATATAACCGATACGGGACTTTCCATGGTGGAAAGTCCCGTATTTATATTCATTATTTCAAGTGTACCATCCAAATGTAAAAATGAATCTTATACTTGTCTTTATTTATATATTTCCTGCAGTGATCGAACAGCAACTCCTAAGCATCCCGGCGGCTGTAACAAAATAAAGCAATTTCAAATGCTTTTATAAAGAAATGTTGTTATTATGTAAAAGATGGTTGAATAGATAGTAACAATCTTATTCACAAGTCTCATACATACCATATACAAGGAGGAGTTACAATGGGACCTGAAGATCCATATTCACGCCCACAGGGGAATGGCATGCCCCCTTATAATCAGCATGATCCTTATCATCAGCAGTATGGGCCTGTACCCAACAATGGCAAAGCTATCGCTGCACTCGTACTGGGAATTTCATCGATTGTATCGATTATGATTTTTCCTGGAATCGGAATTATCCTTGGCATACTGGCCGTTATTTTTGCCGTTATTGCCCTCAAAGAATTGCGCCAGCGTTATCAGCAAGGACGAGGACTCGCAATTGGAGGACTGGTATGCGGTATTATCGGATTTGTCATTCATGCTCTAGTCGTTCTATTTATTGTAGTCATTATTGGAGCTTCTCTGGCCAGCTATTCGCCGGTCGGCTCGGATAATTGGGAACCGACCTTTGAACAGGATAGTAATAGCGACTTCTATTAAACAGATTCAGTATAAAAAAGAAGCCGTATGCCACTGGGATCAGTAACCCAGAGGAATTGTCCTTCTTCATCGGCAGAAATTCCTGCTGCCCGAACACGTGCTGCGACTTCATCGATGGCTTCGCGGTTGGGCAACTGTAGTGAGTAGTAATCAATACCGGCAGCGTTGGCAGGTGCCTTGGGTGCTCCGACGCCTGCCCAGGTATTGAGCCCCATATGGTGGTGGTAGCCACCCGCAGATATAAAAGCTACCGAGCGATTATCGGTTAGCATCATCTCAAAACCAAGTACATCTACATAAAATTTGCGTGCTTCAGACAGGTCAGATACATGAAAATGGACATGGCCTATTTTTGTGCCTGCAGGCAGTCCGTTCCACACTTTGCCTTCAGCCAGCTCCAGCAGTCCTTCTACATCGACCGGCTCTGTACCCATAATAATGTAACCATGCTCATCCTTTTGCCATGTTTCTTTTGGTCGATCCGCATAAATCTCAATACCGTTATTATCCGGGTCATTCAGATACAATGCTTCGCTGACCAGATGATCGCCCTGTCCAATATTTTGGCGATGCTTTAGCAAATTGCGAAGTGACAATCCCAAGCTTACCCGATCTGGCAGCAGAATAGCAAAATGATATAATCCCGCTGCAGACTGTGGAGGTAAAATAATTGCATTGGCAATCTCCTCGATAATTACGATTGGATGTATACCGTCTGCAGACAAATGGGCAGTCGTCTCATTCTGCTGTAACACCTGTAGACCAATCACTTCTGTATAATAAGCAATAGAACGTTCCAGTTGACTGACTTTGATTTTGACCAGACCGATTTCCAGAGCAGGGCTGATTACACTCGTATTCATAACTTTTTCCTCTTCTCTATATTAACTTATTTTTTATAAGTATATTAACATTTTGTAAGTAACTAATCAAGTTCGATAATGTATCCTATGATCTGATAGACATCTATTTATTTTTGCCTAAATAATACAACAGCTATCAGACCGATGCTTATACTGAACCACAAAAAAGACAGCCTCTCAATAAGAGGCTGTCTTTTTGATTAATCTGCAGTACATGGATTAAGAACATAACTCATTTCTTTGCATCTATTTACCTGTCTGATCAAGATCTGTCGATTACTCTTCAGTTACCCCAGGATCTTGTCCCCATACCGGTGCACCTTGATAGTACAGTACGATGTGGTTGTTATCGCTCATTGTTGTATTTTCATTGTAAGAGTAGTCAGCTGTACCGGAACCACTCGAACGCTGGATAGTAAAGCTCATATCGCCTGTCTCGCCACCAGCAGGGATAATACCTGCTTCAGCATTAAAGCGCAGTTCCAGATAGCTATCAGCACCTGTTTGAGGGTCTTCCATATTTACGATGTATGGCTCTACGTTCTTCGCACCAAAGCTTACATTCCCGATGGAAACGCTCTTGGCTGTCAGATCTTTACCACCTGTAAAGTAATAACGAACACGGATATCACTCAGGTTTACATCTTCGCTGCCTGTGTTCATGATGTTAACCATTGGACGGATTGCACTGGAAGTGCTGCCGCCCGCTGCAGAACTGGATTGTACAACCAGTGACTGGGCTACACTGCCTGTTTGAGCCATTGGAGCAGCAACTACCGGAGTAGACATCTGACTAACCTGGCCGTCACCATAAACTGCGTTTACCACATATCCGTATACACTGCCGTTCATTACGGACGTATCCACGTATACAGCATCGGTTACACCTGTAGTATGAACAGTGTACGTATTGGCTGCTACGCTGTCGTAGGTGTTATTTACAACATTATAACGGCGTACATCATAGCTGGATGCTCCCTGTACAGGCGCCCATGTCAGTACAACCTGCTTGGAACCGGAACGTGCCTGTACATTGCTTGGTGCAGCAGGTGCAGATGTGTTGGTCCAGGCAATATCGTTGGCTACCACATTACTTTCGATAGCAGCATGCGCACTTGGCGCTGCCATAAAACTTCCTCCTGCAGCAAAAATAGAAGCGGCCACCAGAATAGAAGCCTTTTTGGAATAATTGAACATTTCGTAATCTACCTCCATATTGTATAAGTTTGGTTGTGTGCGGGTCATGCTGTTAAGTATTTGGCTCAGTATCTCTATGTCGGGATCTGCTTCTCTCCTCCTTTGTCTGTTCTTCACCTTGAATCGAGCAGCATTCTCTACGGATAACTGCCCAAGTATTGAGCCCGGTGAAAGATTATTAAACAGTAATATAGCAAACAAAACACCTAGCAAGCTCAAATTATAACATTTTTGTTACCACTTGAAGATAGACAGCAAGTTCTAATCGTCAATAAAACGACAATTCCATAAGTCCTACTCCTGCGGGATTTGGGGCATAATAGAGTAGTTGAGCTGTACATGTTCATTTTCATATGTACCTAGACTGTGTATTTTGTACTATATTTGGTTTCTATTTTATCCCGTCATTTTTTGCTTAATGAAAAAATCCAGATGGAATATTCATATATCAAGGGAGAGATAATGTTGCGTTTGAGATCTGATTCTGCGTCTTTTCGACCTGTACAACCATTTTCTTATAAATCCATCAGTCTGTTTATCCTGCTTATGGCTGTCCTGCTGCTTGGAGGCTGCAGCCAATCATCAGGTAATAACCAGCAGCCTGTTGCCCATTCTCCGGCTTCAGATACCTCTATGTCCGATCATTCCATGAATATGGATCATAGTGCTCATATGGGTACTACAGCTGCCGTGCCAGAAGGCAGTATCACTGCCAAGCCTGCTGATGTTACTACCAAGCAGCAAATACTTACCGCTAAGGAAATCACCCTTACCGCCCGCAAAGCCCATTTGGAAATTGAGAAAGGCAAATATTTGCCGGTCTGGACATTCAATGGTTCGGTTCCAGGTCCACAGATTGAAGTAACCCAAGGAGATATCGTTACGGTTCATCTTAAAAATGAACTTGATGTTCCGGTATCCATTCATTTTCATGGTGTTGTACTGCCTGTTGCCATGGATGGAGTTCCAGGCGTGACTCAGGATGCAGTTCAGCCTGGACAAACATTTACGTATACATTCAAGGCACTTCATGCCGGCACTTACTGGTACCATTCGCATCAGGATAGCCTTAATCAGATTGGCAAAGGATTATACGGCACCTTTATTGTCAAAAAGAAAAATGACGTCCCCGCAGATGTAGATCGTACACTTGTGCTGGATGAATGGAATGATCCCAATACCCATGCGCCTGACCGGGAAGCCAATACAGCAGCGCTCAGCAGCAATATGGGGATGTATAATATCTATACGATTAACGGACGCAGTGGCAGTTATATAGAACCTGTGCGTGTCCACACCGGTGATCGGGTGCGTCTGAGATTCGTTAATGCAGGAAATATGACTCAGCTGCTGTATATTAATCAACCAGCGTATCGGGTAGTGTCGACAGACGGCGAAGATATCAATGAGCCCCAGACACTCAGCCATGGACTGCTGCGAATTGCTCCCGGTGAACGATATGATGTGGCATTTACGGCTGATCAGACAGGAGTACATGTAATCGGCGCTGTCGGTGATTCCGATTTTGCCCGTTCCATGCGTATCCTTGTCGTTACGGAGACGTCTGCCTCGACGCTTAGTGACCAGCAAGTAAATGATCAAGTAAACAACCAGCAGAACAAATTGACTACCCAGACCGTCTCCAAATGGCCTGAACTTGATCTGACCCATTATGGCCAAGCCGCTCCATCGCAGTTCAATCTGAAGCAAAGCTATGACCGGGATTATCGGATGACTCTGAATATGGGAGTCAGCAATGGGCAGACTGCCTATACAATCAATGGCCAAGCGTATCCCAAAGCGGACAATATGGATGTCAAGACAGGTGATACGGTGAAGATTACCATGACGAATGAATCCGTGAATGAAGATCATCCCATGCATTTGCACGGTCATATTTTCCAGGTATTGTCCAAAAATGGTCAGCCGCTTACCGGCTCTCCTCTCTGGAAAGATACACTTAATGTACGTCCGGGCGAAACCTATGTGGTTGCCCTCAAAGCCGATAATCCGGGAATCTGGATGTTCCATTGTCATGAACTGCATCATGCTACAATGGGAATGATGATTGATCTGGTCTATGAGGACTATGTCTCTACCTACAAACCTAATCCGCAGGTTAACAATATCTCCGAGTAATTCAATCAACCTGTGAGCCGGCATTTATGACATTTATGTATCAAAAAAGCAGGCGTCCTGTTCTATGATAGAGAAAGTCTCTATTCTGGAACAGGACGCTTTTGTGATCATACTGCAACAAAACCCTTTTTTCTGTGTAATACATAGTGAGAAATAGAATGAAAACATCACAAAATGTTTTTCCAATACCGATGTAGTATGATAGTAAGTATCTGAAATATTCAGATTGCAGATATGTAATATATCTATTGTTACGTGAATATGCTCTATTCAAGATGAACCCTAATCATATCAATAAAGGTGGAGTTAAAAACCCCATGAGAGAATCTTTACGAAAGCTTAAGATCCTGCAGTTATTAACTGCCTTGTTCAGGGCTAGAATCATCAAAATACTTATCCCCCTGATTATCCTTGCAATTATTTATACACAAGGACGAAAAGAAATTGAACATATTAATCTGGCCAGAGTCTTTTTTGAACTGCGTCATATGCCTCCTGCCGCCATTATCCAGATTCTGGTCGCGTCCTTTGTAGCAGTATCGGTAATGAGTACGTACGATTATCTGCTGCGCCGCCAGTTCAATCTGGATGTCAACTGGAAAGCAACTTTCCGGTATGCATGGATTGCTAATACATTTAACAATATGATTGGATTTGCCGGGCTTACCGGTGTCGGTCTGCGCACTATTCTGTACAAGAAAAGCGGAATTTCCATGAAAACCATGGGTGCTGCGGTTCTTTTCCTTTCTCCGATCATGCTGGTAGGTCTGTCCCTATTGGGCTGGCTGACCATTATTGGTGTTTTCCCGGCGGAACCATTATTTAATGCTCATCCATGGCTGAGATTTGCAGTATGGGGAATATCCTTGTATCTGCCTTTCTTCCTGCTGATGCAGCGTTCGTCTCTTTTCGCCAAATGGTTCCACAAAGGAGAAGGCAAGCTTCCATGGAAAGTGATTATCGCTTCGGTAGGTTCTTCTTTTCTGGAATGGGCTTGTGCGGGATTGTTGTTCTGGATCGTAATTTACCATGATTTGGCGCATCTGCCGCTGACCGATACACTGGGCGTCTATATTGTAGCTGCCATTGCAGGTATCATCAGTATGGCACCGGGTGGTATCGGAGCTTTTGACTTGACTGCACTTCTTGGTCTGCAATCGCTGGGTGTGGATTCGACCCGGGCCATTACTGCCCTGCTGCTATTCCGTATTTTCTATTTCCTGATTCCATGGCTGATCGGTCTTGTATTGGCTGCTTTTGAGATTACACCGAGTCGTAAACAAATGAAGGAAATGGTAACTACCGGCTACGATGCTTCACGTAGTGCCTGGCTCAAATTCTGGGGCTGGCCCTCACAGTTTGGTTTTCTGGGAGACCTCGGTGCATGGGCACTGGGCAAGCTGGTACTTGCCAGTGGTATCATTTTGCTGCTGTCTGCAGCGACTCCGGGGCTTATTGAGCGACTGCGATTCATGGAGCATATTCTGTCGCTGCCGCTTATGCGCTTCTCGGAACAACTATCCGTTGTAATCGGGATTATGCTCATTATCGTATCACGTGCAATTTCCATGCGAATCCGGCGTGCCTTCCTTTGGACAGCGGGACTGCTGCTGGCAGGAGCGATTTTCACTTTTGCCAAGGGATTCGATTATGAAGAAGCTATTATACTGCTCATTGTTGCTGTGATCTTATGGGTGTCCCGTGCAAGGTTCAATCGCGAGAGCGTAAGTATAGCGCCTCGTAATATACTGATCTGGGTTATTCTGGCCTTTGTCTCTTCCTTGTCCTATTATGTCGTTGGTACACAGATTCATCCTGCACTGCTGCGTCATCTGCCGCTGCGTGCACAGCAGTGGTTCCTGGATCCGCATGAATATGCCATTACAGCTGCTGTTGGATTTATTGGAGCGATTGTACTGCTCGCTGCTATATTCGCTCTACGTCCGAACCGTCATATCGAAGACCTTCCGACATCGGAAGACATGGATAAATTCACGAATTTCCTTCAAAATGAGCAAGGTAATCTGCTTACTCATCTGCTGTATCTGGGTGACAAATCGTTCTACTGGGCTCAAAACGACCAAATCCTGATTCCGTACTCCCGTGTCAGAGACAAGCTGGTCGTACTGGGTGATCCGATTGGCGAGAAAAGTCTGGTCGGCGCTGCTATCCAGGAATTCCAGCGTTATGCAGATCATTATGCGCTGACTGTAGTCTTTTATCAGGCAGCTCCCGAGTATCTGTCAATTTATCATGAGAACGGCTATAATTTCTTCAAGCTTGGGGAAGAAGCTCTGGTACCCCTTGAGAAATTCACATTGTCCGGTAAAAGTAATCAGGGACTTCGTACAGCAAAAAACAAATCCGAACGTGAAGGTCAGCAGTTCGAAGTGCTTCAGCCTCCATTTTCTGCTGAACTTGTCGCAGAACTACGCGTCATTTCTGATGAATGGCTTGGAGACCGCAAGGAGAAAGCCTACTCGCTCGGCTGGTTCAATGAACAATATATCCAGCAGTCACCTATTGCGCTGCTGCGCGATGCAGAACATCGTATTCTGGCTTTTGCTACGTTGGCACCAGCTTATGATAATCATCGGGTTATCTCTATTGATCTAATGCGTCATCTGAACGATACTCCCAATGGAACGATGGATGTACTCTTTGTACGTCTGATCGAGTGGGCCAAAGAGAATGGATATGCCCACTTTAATCTGGGAATGTCCCCTCTCTCCAGCGTTGGAGAAAATATGAATGCTCATCGGGAAGAAAAACTGGCACGCCTCGTCTTCCAATATGGCGGGCACTGGTATGGATTCGAAGGATTACGGCGTTATAAAGAGAAGTTCTCACCCGAATGGGAAGCTCGTTATCTCGCTTATCCGGCAGGTATCCCACTGCCTATTCTAACGATCGATCTGGTACGACTAGTTTCCCGGAAGCCGCGTCCGGTTGAAGCCACCTAGGCTTCACGGAAGGTTTTACAGATAAAGCCGCATATAAATTAATTACAAAGAACCCCCTAAGCTGCCTGTAGCAGTTCAGGGGGTTCTTTGTTGATATCTGTCTACTTCTATTCTCGACTGTCTCGCAATCTACAGTCATCACATAGCTGACAGCAATTCAATTATTCATTATTTAGATTGCTCTACTTCTACAATGGTTCTCAACTTGGTTGAAGCATCACCCGGAATTGGCTTTTCTGTATACTTGAATGTAATTTCGGAACCTTCTTTTACTTTGTTCATAGCATCTTGTACGCTATCATTCAGCTGATACACTACCGGACTACCATCTACCATAATCTCGGCAGAATGCTCATCTGCCAATCCGGAGAATGTACCTGTAGCAACTTGAGTCTCGGCATTGGCAGTTGTATCATCGCCTGCAGCCGTATCGATTGTACCCTTGGTTGTACCTTCGCTTGTGGTACCATCATCTGTTTTCGAAGAAGTCTCTGTACCGGCAGCAGCTTCTTTGCTAGTATCTGGCGTAGTCGCCGGAGTAGCAGGAGTCTGTTCGGTTACTTCGGTTTCAGTACTGCTATTTGGCGCAGGGGCTGCCGCTGGCTGTTGTTCCGCCTTGTTGCCACAGGCTGCCAAAAGTAGTACTCCTGCAAGCAGGAAAAATGCAAAGGGAATCCGTTTGAATAAAGATTGCTTATTTAGTTGCATCGTTAATGCACCTCCTCAATAGTGTAACGCATCTTCAAGCCAAAAGTTGCTGCAAAGCAAGATAGGCCATACTAAAAGCATACCAGATTATGGTCCGGTAATAAAATTTACATATCCTTTTTTATCCCGATCCCTACCTACAATGGCTATATCATGAGAAAAGGAATCGCCAGAGCCGGCCACACTACAGAGCGCCAGAGTAACGATTCCTCAAAATAAAGAACAATAATAATCACTTATGGTATAGATAGGCATTACTCAGACATCCGCATAAAACTAATCAGCATAATGCATTTTGCTGCTTTAACGGTTTAAGGGATATACTGCTGAACAATTTTCACAACTGCCCCGTCTTTGACCGTAATATGATACGGGAACACAGTTGGATCCAACAGATCCGGTTTTTGGAAAATAGCATTCAGCTTGGACATGCTTACCGGTTCGTTCCATTTGGTATCGATATCTTGCCAGCTACCTGTATGATCATAAATCTGCATCAATACCTGCGCACTGGCTGGAGCTGTATAGTTAAAAGTAGTTGTATCTGTATTGGTAATGTAATAGCCATCTGGTGCACCATCTATCCCGCTATCCGGGTTTTCTTTGGCGAATACTTTGTTGGCGGCTTCGCCAGTGTACCAGTTGATTGGGTCGATCGTAAGATTGAATTCTCCATTGCTGTCACGTTTGACTTCATTAATAAACACTGTATACGTGCCATCTGCTGAAGTCGTATCTTCGGTATACGTATTCTGATATACACTTTGCGTTACTGTTGATGCCTCGGCTGTACTGACCGCTCCGGTCTGACTCAAGCTGCCCGAAGTCAAAAAGATTAAAGAAGCAGCACCCGCTCCAAAAATTCCCATCATTGTTTTAATCATCGCTGCATCTCCCCTTCTAATTGGTCAGTCAGCGTATCGGCTGACAATAACCTGCTCATTCGTAAATATGGACTTCTGTGGCATTTATCTACCACTTTGCTTCAAGTGGTGTGTAACTCTTATTAACCAGATTGCCTTTTTCAAGAACCATTCAATTTTTTTCCAGTTCTTCTTTAGGCCATCAAATTAAGAAGTAATCGACAAGAGGATAATCCCTGTGTATTGCTTGCTTCCTAACCATACTATATACGGATATGAGTGCGAAAAAGTTGCAATAATGTTATTTCTGATTTACAAAATTAATACCTAGTCCTAAAACCTTGTGATACAGGGATTTTATGCGGCTGACGATTCGTTAGTCAGGTGATGGTTATATATATGAGGGAAGCCAAAACACAATTTTTGAGGAGGAAATACATCATGTCAGAACAACCACATGTAGTGAACAAAGCTGGACAAGTATCCACTGATCAGGTAGAACCGGTAATGGATCGAATCAGCGATGAGCGCAAAAAACAGATTCTGGACGACTTTGATAATTTCAAATCCTACCTCGGCAAACGTATTCGTATGGCTGAAAGTATCGGATTAAGTGAAGAAAGCATGGCAAAAGTCGCGCAAAAGATCGCCGATTATCTGGCCAAGCATGAAGAACCACAAAACAGCGAAGAAAAGCTGCTGTATGAACTGTGGAAAGTCGGCGATGAGGATCAACGTCACAAACTGGCACATATGCTGGTTCGTATGGTACAGGCAGACAAATCCTAATACACCCTATCAATTATCAGATAACAAGGGTTTTACACTCTTCGTTATCTGATAATCGATTAACATTGGTTCTGTCTACCTCTGCATATATTTGTTATTCATAACAATAAACCCGGATTTGTTTTTCTGGCATTATGCCAGATACAGATCCGGGTTTATTGTGGGTTGTTCCTGTTTAGAAAAGAACTTGGATAAAGTAATTATTGCAATTATTTATCTATTAATCGAATTATGACGACTTTGTCTTCGGGATCGAGGCCAGATTTTCATTTCCAGACGTTCGTATCCATAAATACCGAGCTCCATCAAGCTGTTAGCCAGTGATATACGGGTGAATAAGCGATGTACCAGCATGGATACAAGTATACCGATACAAGCACCTGCAAGCACGTCTCCCGGGTAATGCACTCCTGTCCATACCCGGCTGAGCGCAATGCCTGCCGCCAGTACAAGCCACATCCATCCATCACGACGCCGGAACTGCCAGATGGTCATGGCAATAACAAACGATCCCAGGGAGTGTGTGCTGGGGAAAGAAGCATTGGCTTCATGATAGACCAGCTGGATTACTTCATGATTTACAAAAGGTCGATCCCTGTAAAACAGTTCTCCAAGCACCCAGTTGACCGTTACCCCGATTGCAGCAGATAGCAGCGCCTCTGTAATCATACGGCGGTTTGCCCGCGCCCGTGTAAACCAATAGACAACTGCTCCGATCATAAAGAGCAGTACTGCATATTTGGATAAAAAAATCATTAACGGATTCCAGAAAGCCGCATAATTGGCTCCTCCATTAATCCAGCGAAAAATCTCATAGTCCAGCTCTGACATATACTGTGATTACCTCCTCTTGTTGAATGTACAAGGTGTCTATGTATTTAAGGTATCTATGCAGCGATAGAACCTTTTACCGTTAGTCAGTTTAACACTTTTGTTAACCCAGTGTAAAATTTACATAAAACCACGATAGCCAGACAACCTTTATCGGGTCGCCTGGCTATAACGATTCACTTTTATTTAGAATCCCATCTTGCTTATTAGATACCTTCTACTATTCGCTTTGCTCTGGTATGTGCTTCAGTGAGTACTACTGACTCGTCCATGGTCAGCAGCTGACGATCACGCATCAGTACTTGCCCATTTACAATCGTCGTATGCACATCTCCTCCAACAGCTGCATACGCCAGTGTCGAGTAGAGATGATGTACAGGTTGCAGATGAGGCTTGACCAGATCGATCAGGATCAGATCTGCCTTTTTACCTGTTTCGAGTGTTCCTGTCTCGTGATCCAAACCGAGCAGCCGTGCACTTCCTATCGTAGCCAGCTGTAAGGCATCATAGGCAGATAGCTGAGTCGGATCACCGTAATCCAGTTTTTGCAGCCATGCTGCTGCTTTGATCTCGGCAAACATATCCAGAGTAGTTGCACTCCCAGCGCCATCAGTACCCAGACCGACTGTAATCCCATGCTGCTGCAAAGCCACGATCGGAGCAATGCCACAACCGAGCTTCAGATTGCTGACCGGATTATGCACAATCCCTCCTCTCATTCCGCGCAGATAGCCAATATCCCGGTGATTCAGATGCACTCCATGTGCCAGCATCACATGGAGTTGCTCGAACAGACCCAGCTGATACAGATATTCAGTAGGAGTCTGGCCATACTTTTCCCGAATAATGGATACTTCCTCGACCGTCTCTGCCAGATGGATATGAATAGGGCGCTGATATTGTTCGGCCAGTGCAATTACCTCACGCAGCTGCTGCGGTGGACAAGTATAAGGAGCATGCGGACCAAACATGGTTGTAATTCGTCCATCGGCTCCTCCTTGCCAGCGCTCTACAAGGTCAATCGCTTCCCGAATACGCTCGTCTGCCCGGTCATCTCCAAAAACAAGTCCGCGCGTTAGCGAAGCACGCATCCCTGTCTCTGTTACCGCATGTGCAATCTGATCCATATGAATATACATATCCGCAAATGTCGTGGTACCGGAGCGAATCATTTCGGCCATGGACAGCTTACTGCCCCAGTAAATATCCTCCGCTGTCATTCTTGCTTCCGCAGGAAACATTTTTTGCTCCAGCCAGTCCATCAGTTTCAGATCATCCGAGAATCCCTTGAGCAGATTCATCGGAGTATGTTGATGAGCATTAATCAAGCCAGGCATTACTGCCATACCGGTTCCATCAATGATCTGCATTTCCATCTCCGATTCCGGCGCAGCAGCGTGCTCTGATGCATATTCTGTATTTGCCTGTGCAGGGATAATCGCTTCGATCCGGTCTTTATTTATTATAATATCTCCTTGAAAAGGCTCTGGATAACGACTGCACATGGTTACAATCGTCGCATTACGAATTTGGATACTCATTGTGATCTCCTCCGTTTGTTAATTCAGGAATAGACATGTAGATGTCCTACACGAAGAATAGACCTTAACGTAGCGTCAAGGTCAATAATTATTTTGAGGATCAAACGGTTTGACTGGAAAGAAAGACAACCTCTTGGTACCCGTACCTTCTGCTGATAATTCAGGAGGGTTGGCTCAGCCATTTATTTCTGTTCTCCGGATACATTTTTACAATATGGAGTCGCCAATCTCCAGCATAGGTGCTTCGGTCTGCACCGTATCCGGATATTTAATTCCTGCTCCTGTATTCAATACAACAACAGACTCTCCGGGGCGAATCCAGCCTTCGACTGCCAGACGCTTCGCTGCGGAAAAGGTAGCTGCTCCCTCCGGACAAACAAAAGCTCCTTCCATTGCAGCTACTTCCTGCTGCACCTGAAGCAGTTCCTGATCCGATACAGCAACCGCCGCTCCACTGGTATCATACAGGGCGCGCAGAACGAGAAAATCTCCCAGCGCCTTGGGGACATTGATGCCAAAAGCAACTGTCGTAGATTCTTCCCAGAACTCGGATCGTTCCTTTTTCTCCTGCCAAGCTTTGACAATCGGTGCACATCCTTCAGCCTGTACAGCGACAAGACGAGGCAATCTGCCTGTGATCCAGCCTATCGCTTTAAGCTCCTGCAGAGCTTTGTGAATACCGATCAAACCTACACCACCGCCAGTTGGATACAGAATAACATCCGGCATTTTCCAGCCCAATTGCTCTGCGATTTCCAGTCCCATCGTTTTTTTACCTTCGATCCGGTAAGGTTCTTTGAGAGTCGATGCGTCGTAGACTCCCTGCTGCTGTACCTTTTCGGCTACCATTTTGCCAGCATCACTGATTAGACCGTTAACCAGATAAAGGGAGGCTCCTGCCAGTGCAACTTCATTGCGTGTAATCATCGGCGCATCCTGCGGCATTACAATCGTCGCTCTCATCCCTGCTCTTGCCGCATATAATGCCCAGGCAGCGCCTGCATTGCCGTTCGTTGGCATCGCAAACTCTTCGACTCCCAGTTCCTTGGCTCGCGATATGCCAACAGCAGCTCCGCGTGCCTTAAAGCTTCCGGTTGGTATCAGGCTTTCATCCTTCATATATAGATGATCTATTCTATAATGTGCGCCCAGCCTAGGCATATTAAGAAGCGGAGTCATTCCCTCGCCCAGTGTCACCACATTCTCCTCCGAAGCAACGGGAAGTAGCTCATGGTATCGCCAGAGATCATTGCTCCGTTCCTTGAGCAGCTGAATATCCACTTCCTGCTGCAGACGTTCAAGATCATATTCGACCAGCAAAGGAGCACCGCATTCACACAGCTGGTGAATCTCGTGCAGATCATATTCATTATCACAGACCGGACATTTCAGATGTGAAGCATAGCTATATGGCATCGTTGGATTCCTGCTTCCTGTAATGAGTATAGTGTGCATTGCATTATCAGAAATCATACCAGTTCAGATGCCTTTTGCCAATTATTCTTATCTGTTCACCCGGATATACATAGACTGTTTTATTGTCAGGTCTGCAGCTGCTTGAATTCACTTGGGCTAATCCCGTAATATTTTTTGAAGATTTTGCTAAAATGTTCTGGAGATTCATATCCCACTTTGTCTGCTACTTCATAACGGCGCAGGTCGGTACTCATCAATAGCTCGCGGCTTTCTTCCATACGCAGCTTGATCACATATTCCCATAGTTTGAACCCGGTATATTTTTTGAACAAATAACTCAGGTAATTGGGACTGACATGGTTTTTGCGGGCTACTTCATGAATAGTCAGACCTTTCTGGTTATAGTGATTATCAATATAGGATTTGACCTGGGACACAATCAGATTATTGCGCAGGCATTCTGTCTCTGCTTCTTCTACAGAGCGGATCGTTTTCCAGTGGTATTTACCATAATAAAATACATAGTGCTCCTGATATTCCTGATGCAGCTCAATAGCACGGTCTGTCTGTGTATTCAGCTGCCCCAAAAAATGAATACCTCTGAGAATCTGGCTGATCCCTATTACGCAGGGAATACGCAGAAACTTATGGATATGAAAATGCAGACTCTGACCAAGCGCTTCCAGCTGTCGAATAATGTGGGACATCCGGTCTGCCGCATCCGTCTCTCTCCACTGGAAAATAACACTTAGTTCCTTATCACCCGATTCAAAAATAAGCGTATTCTCCTGATCTTCCACTTCCAGCAGTTCCTCCGTCACATTCCATATTGCATAACAAAGCCAGCGGTACTCGTCCGGCTGACCCGTAAAAGGAATTCCGGCAAAGTTCATTTTCAGCATCGCATAATAAGGACCTTTTAAAGGCAAATACTGCTGCAGTAGTTCCTGCTCTTCAGCATGAATGGAGCCGGTAAGCAGTCTATTCAACAGCTCATATTGACGCTCTGGCAGACGCTCCATTTTGAAACGGGCCGAATGAGCGGGTATAGTATAGACTGGCTGTCCGGTCCTCTGCTCCGATACAGCTGGCTTATCCAGATGAATAAGCACCTCACGTATGCAATCAAGGAACTGCTCGGAATTCAGCGGTTTGATCAGATAACTGCGTACTCCAAGCCGGATTGCTGTCTGGGCATACTCGAACTGTTCATGAACCGATATAACGATTAACTGAATATCCGGTTGCAGCATACGTATCTGCTGCATAAGCTCAATACCGGACAGATCGCGAGTATGTACGTCACTGATCAACAGATCAATATGGCATTCACGAGCATAAGTAAGCGCTTCCTTTCCGCTGGATGTTGTATAGATATGTCCTATATTTAGACCGGAGGATAACATTAATTTTATGAGCAGTTGAATCATCATGGGTTCTTCATCCACTATTAGAATATTATACACAGTGCAACCTCCTATGATGTAAGATCGATGCATTAATTCCATAGTATTACATTTCATACTAGACCTAATATAACAGAAGTTTAAGCGCTTTAATACGGTAAATATTTAAGTTATGCTTTTAGGTATCACCTTACCTATACGCAAAAAAGTCTGACCCTGTTTAGGCCAGACTTTTTATATTTATGCTATGAAGCAGCTTCACAGACTATTATTATCTCCAAAATAGTATTGTAATCAGGATCTTACCGGCTGCTGTTCAAGTTCACGGTTCTTCTCTGCGAATTTTTTGTTATGTGAAGAGACATATGCCTGATCATAAGCTTCGGGTTCCAGATACTTTTTGACACTGTTTACTGCGGTAGCTCCATCTACAAGCGCCCCACTGATCAGATGCAGTTTGCCATCGTAATGAATTAAATCACCAGCTGCGAATACACCTGGAAGATTAGTCTGACGCTTCTCATCCACAATAGGCTTACCGTGCTCGTCCATCTCTATTCCCCAACTGAGAAGTGGACTAAGATCGGTCGTCAATCCGTGATTAACAATAACCGCATCAACAGACAGAATCTCCTGTTCTCCCGTCTCAATATGCGTAATCGTCACTTCTTCTACCAGAGTGCCTTTTCCCTGCAGTCCTGTCAGTTCGTAGGAAGTAAGCACTCGGGAACAGTTTTGTTTCATCTGCAGTACATTGCGCTCATGCCCTCCGAACTCTTCCCTGCGATGTACTACGGTAATGCTGGCTGCCAGCGGCTGCAGAGCATTAGCCCAGTCTACGGCAGAATTCCCACCGCCGGAAATCACTACATGTTTCCCTGCAAAAATATTCAGTTCCTGTACCGTATAATGCAGATTGGTCACTTCATAACGGTCAGCACCAGCGAGTTCCAGCTTGCGCATTTTGGGAATACCATGTCCCATCGCCAGAATAACTGTACGTGTATAATGTACTTCCCCTGTATTGGAAAGCAGCACAATCGTACCATCCGGTTGACGCTCCAATCGGGTAATCTGCTGATCAAGCACGATCGTCGGCTCAAATACCATTGCCTGCTCGGTCAGATTACGAATCAGACCTTCTCCGCTGATCGGTGGTACGCCGCCCACATCCCAGATGATTTTCTCCGGATACATCAGAATTTTGCCGCCAAGTGCCGGATTATATTCTATAACTTTTGTTTTCAGATCACGCATTCCACTGTAAAAAGCACTATATAAACCGGCCGGTCCGCCTCCGATTATCGTCACATCATATAATTCAAGCTGCTGCATGGGTACGTAATCCTCCTTATTTTCATACATTGTGGATATAAATATGCTAGAACAGAAATAGTACTGTCTATAATAATTATCAGCTATGTACACAGATTTATATTTTAATTGATAATGATTATCATTATAGATTAGTGAGAGATCAGATGCAATATAAAATGATTTACAGGTATGCTCTGCTATTCGCTTTCTCCGATATTTTTACGCACTTTGATCTTTTGTATATCAGCGTCATTCTTTTGAGCTAACTTTGGCTATATGTGCTGATTAGGGTCTTTGATTTGTTTCCCTTTCATTTTAGGGTATATCGATAATTCTCATTATATTTCTTAGTGTGCTCTATACATTTTTTTGGTATGCTGATTGGTGAACTGTTTATTTATAATCTATTATTCTATATAAGGTGGGAAGCTGGGAATGGCCGATTTTTACGCGCATTTCTCTTGGATTTTGCTTGTGATTAACCTTTTTCTTGCGCTGTTCATTGTATTTCTCGAACGACGCAATGTAGGAGCGACCTGGGCCTGGCTCATGATACTGTTGTTTATTCCGATTGCCGGCTTCCTTGTCTATCTTTTTCTGGGACAAAATCTTAGCCGTGTCAAACGATTTCGCCTGCGGAAAGAATTTCGCTCTATTATCGAATCTGTAGTGGAAGATCAGCGAATTGAATTTAAAGAAAAAAAGTTTAAGTTCAATGATCCTTCTATCAGTCGCTACCATGAGCTGGTCCATCTTCATCTTATCAGTAATTATTCGCTATATACGCAGGATAATGCTGTACGTATCTTCGCGGATGGACGCGAGAAATTCGATGCTCTGTTCGAGGATATTGCCAATGCGCAGGAGTACATTCATATTCAATACTACATTATCCAAAACGACGATCTGGGTCGCAGACTGCTGGATCTTCTGACAGCCAAAGCTTTGGAGGGAGTTACCGTTCGTCTGATCTATGATGCCTGGGGTAGTGCCAAAGTGAACAAATCGTTTCTCAAGGACTTTGTAGCAGCAGGCGGACATGCAGCAGCCTTTTTCCCGCCAAGTATCCCGCTGATTAACTTCAAAGTCAATTATCGCAATCACCGTAAAGTCGTTATTATTGATGGACTTATCGGTTATATCGGTGGCTTTAATGTTGGTGACGAGTATTTGGGACTGGTTAAAAAGTTTGGTTACTGGCGTGATACCCATCTGCGTGTAGAAGGTTCTTCTATCTTGCAAATGCAGACACATTTCCTGCGTGACTGGCATCTTGCCCTGAATACGCATATGTCTGGTGATTTCTCGCTGTTTGCGGTATCCAAACCGTTTACCGGAAATATTGGTATGCAGATTGTATCCAGTGGGCCTGATAGCAGTCTGGAGACGATCAAGTACTCGTATATCAAATTAATGTACGAAGCCAAAGAAAGTATTATGATCCAGACGCCTTATTTTATTCCGGATGAAAGTATGGTTACAGCGATGAAATCAGCTATCTTATCCGGTGTACAAGTGCATCTGATGATCCCCAAAAAACCCGATCACCAAATGGTTTATTGGGCTTCCTACTCGTATTTACGTGAATTATTAGAGCTTGATGTTCATTGTTATCTGTATGAAAAAGGCTTTCTGCATGCCAAAACAATGGTCATCGATGGCAAAATCGCTTCGGTCGGAACAGCCAATATGGACATCCGAAGTTACAAGCTGAATTTTGAGATCAATGCAGTCGTCTATGATAGCCATACCGCCAAAAAACTGGAAGATTTATTCCTTAAGGATATTCTCGACAGTCAGGTACTCACGCTGGATGATTATAACAATCGTCCGCTCTATCAGAAAACTGTCGAATCATTTGCTCGTCTGTTATCACCAATTTTGTAAGTGCTGTATAGACGGATAGATTCGAAAAGTAATCGTTTGGCAAAATAAATAAGAGCACTCTCAAAGGCACAGTCCGGTATTTTACATGCTGGATTGTGCTTTTTAATGCGGCTGAAATATGATTATCGTAGCCAAGCAGCATAGGTTTGGGGTTTGGGGTGCGCACTATGTATATTTTATAATGTGTTATCCAGTAATTTTAGGATTTATTCGAAAAGAGCCTTATCTCTTTTTCTGAATGTTTTGAAGCGGGAAGCGATTATGATTTGCATTGGATCAGGATGATGCAAGAACTCCAATATTTAATTTCTCTATTTTGAATTTTTCATATGTTGAAATTACATAATTTTTGTATTGAAAAGGGATTAGTAGTTTCTGGATGCTGTTTAAATTCCTTTCAAATACTTCAATTTGAAAATCCGAATGAAATATCTTATTTACGTGTTATTCACTCTTTCAGAATAAACTCTTGCGTTTTGTTCTTTTTAAAAATTGACTTGACCTTTTTGTCATCCACTTCTATAATCGGAAACCAACAACACATTTTAGCAATGACCAAAGACATGATTCCCTTCATGCACTGTTCAGAGAGAGAAGCATCTGCTGCGAGCTTCTTCAGTCGACGGTTGAGGAATTACCCCTTTGCAGCTGTGATATTGAACGGTTAATGAATGGTTTGGTTGCTTTTGTACAATCTGTTTATGCAGGTATGCAAACGACCTTTGTTGCTATTCACGAACCCGGTAAATATCACCGCCTAATCCCCGTTAACGGATTCCAATGAGGATTCTGCACTGTTAGGACATACATGTTCTGCAGGCAGATCGAATTAGGGTGGAACCACGAGCCAAGCGCACTCGTCCCTTCTGGGATCGAGTGTTTTTTTGCGCTTATTTTTACCTGATCCGGCGAATAGGCTGTTAATCCATCTGTTATTATTGCCAACAGCCAGTTCCGGATCACCACTATAATCATTGGAGGTACACATTATGCCTAATTTACAATCTATTCATATTCAACTACCTAACGGTTCGGTTCGTGAGACTCATTCTGGTGTTTCAGCCGGAGAAGTCGCCTCTTCCATCAGCAATAGTCTTGGCAAAAGCGCCATTGCAGCCAAAGTGAATGGACAACTCGTTGATCTCCATACACCTCTGCAAGCCAACAGTGAACTGGAGATTATTACAGCAGAACATGATTTGAGCCTTCCTATTTACCGACTAAGCGCTGCCCATATCCTGGCTCAAGCGATTAAACGACTGTATGGTGCAGAGCAGGTTAGACTTGGAATTGGACTTGCAGTAACTGATGGGTTTTATTATGATTTCGAGCTGGAGCATCCTCTCTCTTCTGCTGATTTTCCGCGGATTGAACAGGAAATGCAGCGAATTATTGCCGAGAATCTTCCTGTTTATCGAAAAGAACTGAATCGTGAAGAAGCCATCTCGCTATTTACTGCCCAAGGCGAGCATTACAAGCTGGAAATGATCGCTGATCAGGCAGATGATATATCCTTCTCTGTATATGAGCAGGGTGAATTTATAGATCTGGATCGTGGTCCTCATTTGCCTTCCACTGGCAAATTACAAGCATTCAAGCTGATGAGTGTAGCCGGTGCTTACTGGCGCGGCGATGCATCGAAGCCGGTACTGCAGCGTATTTACGGTACTGCCTTTGCTAATAAAGCGCAGCTGCAGGCACATCTGCAACTGCTGGAAGAAGCACGCAAGCGGGATCATCGTAAGCTCGGACGAGAGCTTAAGCTATTTATGTTCTCGGAGGAAGCACCGGGTATGCCATTTTATCTGCCGCGTGGAATGGCACTGCGTACAGAGCTGGAGGATTTCTCACGCAGACAACAGTTAAGTCGAGGGTATCAGGAAGTTCGTACACCGATCATGATGAACCAGCAGCTATGGGAACAATCGGGACACTGGGATCATTACAAGGACAATATGTATTTTTCCCAGGTAGATCAGGAGAGCTTTGCGCTCAAACCAATGAACTGCCCGGGACATATGCTGATTTACAAAAATGAGCTGCATTCCTATCGCGATTTACCGATTCGCATGATGGAGTTCGGTCAGGTACATCGTCATGAATTCTCGGGTGCGTTAAATGGACTGATGCGGGTACGTACATTCTGTCAGGATGATGCTCATATCTATGCACTGCCCGAGCAGATTGAGTCCGAGATTCATAAGGCAATAGAACTTATCGATGATATGTATGCTGTGTTTGGTTTCCGTTATGAAATCGAGCTCTCTACTCGCCCGGAAGATTCAATGGGTTCCGAGGAACTATGGGATCAGGCAGAACAAGCGCTGCGCAATGTACTGGAAGCACGCGGTGTAGATTATCGACTAAATGAAGGTGATGGCGCATTTTACGGTCCGAAGATCGATTTTCATATTCTCGATGCGCTTAAGCGCAGCTGGCAGTGTGGGACAATTCAGTTGGACTTCCAGATGCCGGAGAAATTCGATTTGTCCTATATTGGAGAAGATAGCCAACGTCATCGTCCTGTCGTAATTCATCGGGCAATTTATGGATCAGTGGATCGTTTCCTGGGTATTCTGACTGAGCATTATGCAGGTGCTTTCCCGCTCTGGCTTGCTCCGGTACAAGCGAGAATCCTGCCTGTATCTGATCACTATCTGGATTATGCACTGCAGGTCAAAAAGATTCTTGCGGATGCCGGCCTTCGCATTGATGCCGATATTGGCAGCAATAAGCTGGGTTACAAAATGCGTGAAGCCCAGCAGGAGAAAATCCCGTATATTCTGGTTGTAGGGGAAAAAGAACAGCAATCGGGCAGTGTCAATGTGCGCAAGTACAATGAAGACGCCCAGCATATGATCCCAATCGATGAAATCATCACACAGCTACAGTCACAAATCGCTCAAAAATCCTGATTGGCAATCGACTGATTGAGAGACATCCATAGACGGGTAAAATTAATGAGAAAAGAATATTTGCCAAGGAGGAACCATTGTATGACTCATTCCAACACCTCAGAATTGATCCGACTGGGCACTCTGGAGATTCAGGCGACTCAGTACGAAGAGAAATCATTTTCTAATCCTGAAACTTCCAGTAATTCGGAGCGTAAATGGATTTCGTTCGACTTTGTGATTACCGGCAGACAGGAATATCATGATGTAACCACTCTGCTCTATCATCCAACCGTAGAAGTTCAGGTTCCTGAACGGCAGCTGCAGTTTCAGGCAACCGTCCACAACTATTTCACGTCGGTTCCCCGGTTGGAGAATGAAAATGATACCGTAGATGTTCACCTTGAACTGGTCGAGACCATGCCGAACGCCTAGAGCTTTATAAACGAAGAGATGGAACATGTTTTTTACTAATAGCAAGTTATCCATAGCTTGTTTGTGCAAGGCGATTATTTCATCTAGTGTTCATGCCTTCTAGTCAATATTGATCAGCCCCTGTATATATCTACTATAATATAGAAGCAAAACTTCAGAACGCATATCAAAAAGGACAGAATGGCGATATTTACGCCGTTCTGTCCTTTCTTACACCCATTATTCTGTACTTCAAATGATTATTGGCAGAATACATATCCAGTAGAGCTAATTTATTTCCATTTATCTTTCTCTTCTTTAATTGTTAGATTTGAAAATCGAACTGTTGATCCAGTTACGGTGTACATAAACAGGTGAATTATCCAGCGTACCGTACCATTTACCATTACGCTGCTCTGTATATTCGGTGTATTGGCTCCAAGGATACGCCTGTTCTTCATTAAAACGAGACACCTGTACATTCTCATAACGCTGATTCATTGTCGTTCCCTGTATATTATTGCCGTCGAATGCTTTTTTGGCAATAGAGGTTACCCTTTTGACTGAAGTGGAATCGGTATCGCTATCTGTCCATTTGGTTGGCGCTATCAGGATCTGTGAATTGTCCACGACAAAATAAGCATTATAATACGTATCTGTACTTACCGTTTTGGCCAGATAAAATTTGACACTTTTGATCTGGTTGCCATCATACTTCTGAACGGCAGAATCTCCGTAATAAAAACCATTCGAGCGGATATAAGGCAGCCAGCGATGTGTGCCAGTTTGATAAGCATAACCACCCTCAATAGCAGGACCACGTTCTGAATCAAAACCATAATATACCCAAGGTTGTTCCCCTTCGCCCAGACCGCTTACAGCAGGCAGCGTAATATCCGAAGTAATGCTGTCAAACCCTTCAAAATCGAGCTGACGACGTTCAAATGCTCCTGTTGTTCCGCCATTAATCTGATTTACCGGAAACGTATTGTTCGGATTGAATTGCGTAACGCTAGTCGTATTATTGACTTCATCATCCCGTTTGGCAGCACCGAGATAACCTCTTTTGGAGCTATATACTTCACCGGTTACGGTCATATACGTATAATCCGCATTTTTCAACTGCTCCGCTTCACTTGTTTGTGATGCTGAAGCAGCGGAAGTAGATCCTGATGTAGAAGTGCCCGCTATATCCCGTACAACTGCCTGTTTCTGCTGCTGGAAAAAAGCAGAATCAATCTCCTGTGCAGCAGCAGGTGATGATGATGTTTGTTGATTCACGGAAGTATTGCTCTCTGCGTAGGCAGTTGCCAAAGGCAATCCAAGTAATGCTGTCATTCCAATCGATAATACCATTTTAGCTGTTTTCATAAGTATTTCCTTTCAATTCCTTAAGTATAGTTGTACCTCAATCTTTACCTATAACCCGGTTAGCTAGAATTTCATTCAAGAATGGGTATAAAACCTATATATACATTACCATGTTTTCGCAGTAAATTAAAATTTGACGAATTTCATCATGCATATAACATCGAATTTACGCATTTCTTTAATTATTGCATCATCATTTTGATACATTTATGAAAATTTCATGTCCATTCTAAAAATAATTTTAATTTTCAGTCAAAAAAGTGAAACATTTTATGATTAGGATACGTAATATATAGTATACCTAAACAAAGGCAGGGGGTATTTTGTGAAAAATGTCTTTCAGCTGGATATAAGTACGCTTTTCACAGAGTATGATCGCTTTTACAAGCTGCAGCTTCTTCTATCTTATAGTAACGTCATTACCGTTCATCATTAATTCATATTATAATGGTATAGTTACGAAAAGTAATAAAGAATCGGCATGGTAATTACACCACTCAAAACATAATGGATTCACGAAAGGACCGACCTGAAATGAAAAAACTAGCTTATTCCTTCTCTGCTGCTTTACTTGCTCTAACTATTATGCCCTGGCAAGCTGCTACAGTTAGTGCAGCCGAGGCAACAGTTCCTGTTACGCCGCTAACCAATGAAATTACTGTACAGACCGAAGCTAATTTCCGTAATGCAGACGATGTAAATTCCTTCATTATAAAAGCTGCCCGTAATCATGTATCTGTGATCAACATGAGTGTAAAGCAGGACAGCGATGTTAATGGTAATTCCGGCTTTGCTTTTTACGACAGTCAGATTGTCCATGAAGCGATTGGTTACGATAACTTTGATGCTCTATCTACAGTGATCGACAAAGCTCATGAGTATGGTATCAAAGTACGTGCCTGGGTACCACAGGCTCAAGACAAAGCTGCTATCGATATTAACTCTTCCTGGCAAATGCGTACCATTGATGACAACGGCAGAATATCTTCTTACAATGGTTATACCGGTACAGAAAATCATGTCAATTTGTTCGAACCAGCCGTGCAACAATATGAACGCTCTATCATCAAAGAAGTTGTACAAAATTATAACATCGATGGTGTTGTAATTAGCGGTCTGGATTTCGATAATGAACGCGTAGATATGAATACTTCAACTATCAATGCTTTCCGTCAATCGAACAGCTTTGATCCTAGAGATCTGGACTTTACGAAGAGCAGTAATAGCGGTAAAATTGCACAATGGAACAACTGGAAAGCTCAACAAATGGCTTCTTACATCCAGTCGATCAGTACGGATGTAAAAACCATCAAACCTGAACTTGCTCTGGGTGTCTACACTGCTTCGCCGGACAAAGCCAATTCCGGTCAGGATATTGCTTTGTTTAATGAGTATGTGGATTTCTTATTGCCGATGGCCGACTATCGTGGTCTGAATCATTCCGTAGACTGGATCTACAATTCTACAGGTGTTCTGGCAAGTACCCAAGCAAAAGCAGCAGATAAAACTCTTATTCCTGCAGTAGATGTAAATATTGATACCAATACAGCAACTAATCTTTATAACGGACTTCGTGCCAATCAGCCAGAAGTAACCAGTATTAACTATTATGCAACTGGTCAATGGACAGATGCCATGATGAACAATCTGGGGCTGCGTTCCAGTCTTTAATCCTTTAGACTGGACATAAGCTAGCATAGATTAATATATCAGCCCTTTTCCTATATAGGAAAAGGGCTTTTTATATGCGGTTTATCCTGCAGGTTGTGAAGCATAATATCGAGTGCTATACTAGGTCCGCACCCAACAGTATGGATGCTCCTTTTATGTGATTTTATTCACTGGTAATAGTTGCGAGGAGGACTGCCCGTTATGATAAATGTTCGATTGAAACGCAAATTAGTGATCTGGAGCGTGCTTATCATTTTTGTGATAGCCGGCATCACTTGTTGGCTGTTATATATGAATCATATGTCAAAGCCTGGTATTGCCTATACACAAACATGGTCTACAGAGCAAGGCAAGCTGAAGCATCTGCAGATTGACTCCGATTATGAGATTGCTGTGGAATTTGAGCCCAGCATGGATGGCAAAGATAGTGTACAGCTGCATGGTGAGCTATCACCCTATGTAATTAGAGGTTTGAATACGTTAAATATCCAGCAGCAGACGCTCCATCTCCAATTGGAGCAGCCTCGTTATCCAGGCAATTTGTGGAGTCGTATTCCTTCTGCACATGTTCAATACATTACAGTCTACCTTGCTGATTCACATAGTATGGAATCTGCCGAATTTCGTTTGGCTTCATCCCAGACCAATCTTACCGATGTAACTGCCGATCGGATTGTTGCGCATACTGGCTCAGGGCGTATCAAAGCTCAACAGCTAAATGGTCATACTCAGCTTTATACTTCATCCGGTGATATTCTGGTTCAGCAATGGCAGGGCAATCAACTGAAAATGGAATCAAGTTCCGGAAATATCCGGGTTAATCAGGCGATTGGACAAGTTCACTCCTTTACCGGATCAGGCCAGCTGCATATCAACCGTCTGAATGGTGCAGGACAATTTGAATCAAACTCGGGTGATGTGGATATTACTCCGGTTCATACTGGTCATTTAGATATTCATGCTCGTACCGGTAATGTACTTGTACATGGTCATCTTCCCACTGCCGGAAAATATGATATCCAGTCGGAAAAAGGGATGATCCATCTGCCTTCCTCGTATTCTACGGATCAACCCTATATGAAGATACGTACTACTACCGGCAATATAACTATTGACTGATAAAGACAGATAAATCGGCAATTTATGTACCTCTGGGTATCTATTATTCATTAACTGGTTTTATGTATTTTGTCTCTTCAAAATGTGACTTGATCTTCCGAATATTTTGTTAATAGACTATATTTATGATTTTTATGTAAATAATAACCATTTTATAATCTGTAATTATATAAAATATGTTATAACTAATAAAAGAAATGAAATCACGAACGACAACCTGGAGTGTGACATGACTAACGAATCCCAACAATTACGTGAATTGTTAGATGCCAACCGCAGCAGTCATATCCTTTATATGTATAATGATGCATCTTCCTATCTCGACCATCTGATTTCTTTTATGCAAACGGGGCTGGAGCAGCATAGCTACGTGCTGATCGCTGAAGATAATGCTATTTATAGTCAGGCGATGGCCATGCTGCAGCCCCATTTGATGAGCATTCAGCATGGTCTGGTCTATCATATTGATCCTGCATCCTGCAGATCTATCTCCCCGTATGCTCCTTTTGATCCGCTTTTTGATTATTTTACCAATCATATACGTCAGTCTGAAGATGATCCGCAGTTTCCTGTATATATATGGTCCAAGCAGGAACAATCAAATATACTTCCCGATGTTTGCGATGAAAATCAGCAAAGCGGTCAAGAGTCCCCGGCTGCAGGATCTCTTTCAAAAAGAGTGTGTATTTGCGCCTGGGATGCTCAACGATTATCAGGAACAGATCAGCTGCAGCTAATGCGGAATTATCCCTATCTGATGACTGACCAGGAGCTTGTATCTTCACCTCTGTATAATGATTTATCCACTTCTTCAAATGATGCAAATGACCAGGTAAGAAGTGCAGATAATCATTCGGCTACTGTTCTAAGTTCCGGTCAATCAAGCAAAAAGCAGGAATGGCTGGAAGCCAGCCACATGGAGCAGCAGATTGCCGAACAAACTGTACGTGCCAAAAGTGAATTCCTGGCGATGATGAGCCATGAGATACGTACGCCGATGAACGGGGTGATCGGGATGACTCAACTGCTGCTGGATTCGCCGGATCTGGGCGAGCAGCATCGAGAGTATGTACAGATTATTGCCAAAAGTGGTCAATCTCTGCTGACTATTATTAATGATATTCTTGATTTTTCTAAAATAGAGGCTGGAAAAACGACCCTGGTGGAAGAGCCTTTTAATATTTATCATCTTATGGCAGAAACGCTGGATATCATGCTCGTACGAGCCAAAGAAAAAAATCTGGAAGTCAGTCTGTCCATTCATCCTCATATACCGGAATGGCTAATTGGTGATCCCAAACGCCTGCGTCAGGTGCTGCTCAATCTGATCAGTAATGCTATTAAGTTTACGATGGACGGCAGTGTGAAAATCTCGGCCCGTCTGCTGGATGGCAGTATTGATCCATTGCTCATTCAATTTAGTGTAACAGACAGTGGTATTGGTGTACCTGCAGACAAAATCGATTACTTGTTCCAGCCTTTTCACCAGTTGGACAATCATATCACCCGGACCACTGAAGGTACGGGTCTGGGACTGGCTATTAGCAAAAGTCTGGTTGAGATGATGAATGGTGAAATCTGGATCGAACCATTGCCAGCTCACGGAACCCGATTCTGTTTTACAGCGAGCTTTCGCCCGGAAGAATCTCCTGCGCTGCCAGCAGAACCATTGATATCGAATAGACGTATTCAACTACGTTCACCATTAAATATTCTCATTGCCAGAGACTCTGCTTCCAGTCGGGATCAACTACAACAAACACTGCTAAATCTGGGATATACGGCTGCTGCGGTTAGCAGACAGCAGCTTATAGAAAGTATGAAAAAGACCGTATATCATATTGTACTGATGGATATACCGATACCTGATAGGGAGTTCGATGAGCTTCTACGTAGTATGCTTATGCATAATAACAGAGATAACCCAAAACCTTACCTCATCGGGATTGTCGCTAGAGAACAGGATACTAACAGACAGGACTTTGGCTATTCGTCCGCTCTGGATGAATACCTGACCGAACCATTATCTGCAAATCAGCTGGCCGAAGTACTGCGCAAGTATGAAGAGAAGTATGGTCAACACGGACCCGATTCTCTGAATCCATGATCAAAAAGGTCGCAGCCCTCAGGTATTCAATCCCTGTCGGCTACGACCAAAATGTCCATATTTCGTGCATAACGAAGTACTTTGCGTAATATCGATTCCCTCCCCCATCGTTTCCATCGGGGAGTACTGGATTGGCCCAAAAGCATCTGTGTAGCCCGATGCTTCTGGGCTTCTTCGTTGATGATTCGTGCCAGATGCGTTAGCCCTTTACAGTCAGGTTCATACTGAATATTGAATTCTCCACCAAGGCGATTCGTAAGCTTGCTGAACTTGTCTGCTTTGAGAGCCGCATCTCCAATCAGTGACTGCGGATTTCCTATATGAATATATGTGACAATCAGTCTGGCTTTGAGCCGATAGGCAATACGGAATCCTCTTCGGATCAACCGCTCTGCTTCATGATCCAGTTTCACTCCAACAAATATAATTTCTTCCCTATGCCATGGACCACGTAGCGAATCTATACGTTCCCAGGATTCGAGACGATCATCTACATCATCGGCTACTTCACGGAGAGCCAGCTCACGCAGTGCAATCAGATTACCGAGTTTGAAAAAATGATTCATTGCCTGCTCTACTTTGGCAGCAGCATAGATTTTGCCTTCTTCCAGCCGTTGCTGCAAAGTCTGCGGTGTCACATCAATCAATTCAACTTCATCTGCCAGATGCAGAATGGAATCGGGTACGGTCTCGCGGACGCGAATTCCGGTGATCTGTTCAACCGCATCATTGAGGCTTTCCAGATGCTGAATATTTACAGTGGAAATTACCGAGATACCTGCATCCAGCAGTTCCCTAATATCCTCATACCGCTTGCTGTTTCGACTGCCCGGCACATTCGTATGCGCAAGCTCATCAATGAGTGCTACTTCGGGATTACGTACAAGTACCGCATCCAGATCCATTTCTTCCAGCTGTCGATCGCCATAACTGAGTTTGCATTTGGAAATCATCGGCAAAGTAGCCGCCTGAGCAGCTGTCTCCTGTCGTCCATGGGTCTCCAGTAGCCCGATCACTACATCAATTCCCTGACGCAACAGCTCATTTCCTTCTCTTAGCATGGTATAGGTTTTGCCGACACCTGGAGCTGCACCTACATAGACTTTGAATGTGCCGCGCTTGATCTGATCAATTTTGCGTTCGATTTCTTCGGAAGGTAACCGTCGGTAGACTTCATTTCTTTTGACTGCGCTGGTGCGTGCAGGCAGAATACGCTCACCTTCCTGCTCTGCCCGATCAGCCATCAAAAAAATATCGATATCCCGTGTATACAGCAGCAGACCATTAATAACCGAACGATTCACTATTTCCTGCCAGCGGTTCTGACGTGAATGCCCCAGTACAATTCGTGTCACCTGATGCTCACGGGCATAATTCACCATCTGTCTGGGTAGCATCTGCTGCGAACGAATAGGAACTTCTTCGAATACGCCGCCGATCTGCCGGGTCAGCTCTTGAAATGCATTTTTGAAGGTTTGCTCTTCTCGCGTCAGTTTACGGCTGGAATTGCGAAAGGAGACGACAAGCAGGTCTCCACTGAGCCGTCTGGCAATCTGCTGACCTCGTCTGATATAGATCGATCCGTTCCAATGATACTGTGCCGATACCATAATTCGCTCGGCAGTACCAGTCGGACCGGTCAATCCCTGCTCAGCACGGTGCTTTTCCAATGTACCGCCGACTCCCTCCGCAACCGTACGCAATGCCAGTTCGCGTAGTACAGCCAGATTGCCACGTTCAAAATAGTCACGGTCTGCACTGTTATTCAAATGACCGGCAAAATAACGCTGGAGGATAACCTCCGGCGTTACATCAATCAGACGAACTTCATCCGCCTGTTCCAATACATTGGCAGGAACAGTACATTTCACTTTACGGCCAATATATTGCCGTGCCAGTTCTGCAACTCCTTCGAGTTCGTATACATTCACAGTAACCATAATGCTGATACCATGCTGCAGTAGATGTTGAATATCTTCCCATCGGGTAGCATATTGGGCTTCTGGGCGATTATGGTGTGCCAGATGATCCACCAGCAGTACTTCCGGATTGCGACCGATAATCTGTTCGATATTCAGATCCTTTTGCTCACTCTGCTGTCCGTCCTCTTCTATTTTGGTCCAGTGAATGCTCGGAATTCGTTCCAGATCACCCAGCTGCTGTACGGTCTCTGGTCGGCGAAGAGTAGATACCGCACACATTGCTACATCAATACCCTCCTGCTTGAGCAGCTGACCATCCCGGAGCATATGATAAGTCTTACCGGAGCCGCTGACGGCTCCGATATAGACTTTAAGTTTGCCATGATGCAATTTGGCGATCATTTGCAGCAACTCTTCCGGTGTCTTGCGCCGAAAGGTACTCATGACTGGGCACGCAGCTGTTGCACCGCCAGATTCAGTTTGAGTACATTAACAGCTGGTTCACCAAAAATGCCTAATTGTGCAGAAGTTGTATTTTCTTGTACCAGCGATTGAAGCTGATCCGCTTTCAGGCCAGTCAGTTGGCTGATACGGGGAATCTGGGCTGCCGCTGCCTGCGGTGTAATATCCGGATCAAGACCCGAGCCGGAATTGGTCACCAGATCGACAGGCAGTGAAGATACGGGAACGTCAGGATTCTGCTTTTGCCATGTAACGACTGATTCTTCAATTCGTTTGCTTAAATCAGGATTGGATGGTGCATAGTTCGGTGAACCCGATCCGTTGGCATTATATTCGATGCTGGACACCCGGCCCTGGAAATAATGAGGATCGGTAAATGACTGTCCGATCAGCTCTGAACCAATCACATCGTGGTTGCTGTTATATACAAGGCTGCCTGCCGCTTGATGCGGCATGGCAACTTTGGCTATTCCCGTAATGGCTAATTGATATAGTACACAGCACAGGACAAATAGTATTGCACTCGTACGTAGTGTAATCCATACATTTTTCACGTTTATTCTTTCCTTTCCGAATAGGCAATTAATCTTGGTAGACGGTTAATATTGCTCATATACAGACCATGCTATTACAGAATCAGACAAACCACTGGATCAACAAATCAATAACTTTAATCCCGATAAATGGCACCACTACACCACCGAATCCATAAATAAACAGGTTACGCTGCAACAATCGGCTGGAGCTCATTGGCTTGTAGGCTACCCCTTTCATCGCCAGCGGGATCAGAATCGGAATAATAATCGCATTAAAAATCAGTGCCGACAGGATCGCTGAAGTCGGTGAGTGCAGGTTCATTACATTAAGCAGCTGCATCTGCGGAATAGCAACCATAAACATAGCGGGAATAATCGCAAAGTACTTGGCAATATCATTGGCGATACTAAATGTAGTCAGACTGCCACGCGTCATCAGCAGCTGCTTGCCAATCGCTACGACTTCGATGATTTTGGAAGGATCGGAATCCAGGTCAATCATATTGGCAGCTTCCTTGGCGGCTACCGTACCGCTATTCATTGCAATCCCGACATCGGCTTGCGCCAGTGCCGGAGCATCATTAGTACCATCTCCGGTCATCGCAACCAGCTTTCCTTCAGCCTGTTCGCGGCGAATAACAGCAATTTTGTCCTCGGGTGTACTTTCGGCGATATAATCATCGACTCCTGCTTCTCTTGCTATGGTTGCTGCAGTGAGCGGATTATCACCGGTACACATAATCGTCTTGATTCCCATACTGCGCATCTGTTCAAAACGTTCTTTCATGCCTGCTTTGACGGTATCCTTGAGATAGATCAATCCATAGATCGTATCATCTACTGCTACCGCCAGTGGTGTACCACCTGCCGAAGCAATTGCATCACTATTGGCTTGCAGGGAAGCAGGAATGGTTCCGCCCTGCTCGGTCACCCAGTTTTTGACCGCATCTACAGCTCCCTTGCGCACTTTGCGTCCGTCCGGCAGATTTAGTCCGCTCATACGCGTCTCTGCCCTGAATTCGATAACTTCCGCGTCTCTCCCCAATTCCTGATCATAATTCCAATTTTGCTTTTTCATAAGTTCCAGTACGGATCTTCCCTCTGGTGTCTCATCATAGGTTGAACTGATGGCTGCCCAGTATCCTACGTCCTGTGCAGCATGTCCATCGGTAGGCACGAATTCGCTTGCCATCCGATTACCGTAGGTGATCGTACCGGTTTTATCCAGAATAATAGTATTGATATCCCCGGAAGCTTCGACTGCTTTGCCTGACATGGCCAATACATTAAATCGGGTCACCCGGTCCATACCGGCAATCCCGATAGCAGACAACAGACCGCCAATTGTTGTTGGAATCAGACAGACCAGCAGAGCAATCAATACCGGAACAGCCAGATCAATCTCCAGATAATTCGCTATGAATGGCAGGGTAACAACAACCATCATGAATATAATAGTCAAGCTTATCAACACTGTGTTTAAGGCAATCTCGTTAGGTGTCTTTTGGCGTTCTGCGCCTTCGACCAGACTGATCATTCGATCCATAAAGGATTCGCCGGGATCGCTTGTAATACGTATCCTAATCTCGTCACTAATGACCATGGTACCTCCGGTCACCGAACTAAAATCTCCACCCGCTTCCTTGATAACCGGAGCGGATTCACCGGTTATGGCAGATTCATCTACAGATGCCAGCCCCTTGATGACTTCGCCATCTCCAGGAATCATTTCTCCCTGGGATACTCGCACAATATCGCCTTTACGCAGATCGGTAGAAGGTACTTCTACCGTCTTCTCACCATCAATACGATGAGCCATAATTTCTTTTTTGGTCTTTTTAAGAGAATCTGCCTGTGCTTTGCCCCGTCCTTCAGCCAGCGCTTCGGCAAAGTTAGCAAACAATATAGTGAATAATAAAATAACAGCTACAGATATATTGAAGCCGGTGGATACAGATTCTCCGAAAGCATTGGGCATGAAAATCAACAAAATACTGATTATCAGACCTACTTCTACTACAAACATGACTGGATTTTTCATCATTAATCTGGGATTTAATTTTATGACCGATTGCTGCAAAGCCTTGCTAATCAGTTCCCGGTTCATCACGGAAGCTTGATTTTTCATTGCTGATTCCTCCACTTGAAATGTCTCTATTTTCGCTATGCTTTATTTATCAAATAGTCATGTATACAGATCAATCGCTGAGATAGGTTACAGCTCCGCATTCGGGTGATGTTATTGGATATTCTCCAAAGCGGCTGCTCGCCCATACCTTTACAAAGTCAGCTGTTCTGCAATCGGTCCCAGTACAAGCGCCGGGAAAAACGTCAATGCCCCTACGATGACAACAGCAACTACAAAGACCAAGCCAAACAGCGGCTGATCGGTACGCAATGTTCCACTAGTCTCAGGTACCGGCTTTTTCATGAGCAATGATCCGGCTACTGCCAGCAAAGTTATCATTGAAAAGTAACGTGCAATAAACATAACTACGCCGGTCGACACATTCCAGAATATTGTATTGTCACCCAATCCTTCAAAGCCCGAACCATTATTGGCTGCAGAAGAAGTAAACTCATACAATACCTGAGTCAATCCATGATAGCCCGGATTAGAAATGGTGTCCGGATATGCCATAAGAGCAATAGCCGTTGGTGCCAGAATCAACAATGGCTGGATCAGCAGCGTCACTGCAATCAGCTTCATTTCTCTTCCTTCGATTTTGCGTCCCAAAAATTCAGGCGTTCTTCCAACCATCAATCCGGACAGGAAAACCGCGATAATGGCATACATCAGCACGTTAAGAACCCCGACTCCCGAACCGCCAAAGACTGTATTAAGCATCATATTCCCAATAGCGACCATACCCGCGATCGGTGTCAATGTATCATGCATAGTATTGACCGCGCCTGTCTCCGACGCCGTTGTCACTACCGAATAAAAGGAAGATTGTTCTACCCCAATACGTACTTCCTTGCCTTCCATCGAACCTGTACCCTGCTGGATACCTGCCTGCTGAATGAGCGGATTCCCCTGATGCTCACTCACCAGCGATACGCTCAGCATCACGATAAACATCATCATCATGGATACGAACAGTACACGCCCCTGCTTATTGTTGCCAACCATTTTGCCATATGTAAATGGCAGTGAGACCGGAACCAGCATCATCAGCATAATTTGTAGCATGTTACTGATGCCGCCCGGATTCTCAAATGGATGCGCAGAATTGGCTCCCATAAAGCCTCCACCATTGTTACCCAGCTCTTTTATCGCCAGGAAAGTACCCATAGGTCCTGTAGCAATCTGCTGCTGCGCTCCTTGCAACGTCTGGGCAGTCACTCCGGTCTGCAAGGTCTGCGGTACACCAAGCCCGATCAGGATGATTGCTGCAACACAGGCCAGCGGAAGCAGAATCCGTGTTACTGCCCGGGTCAGATCCACAAAGAAATTACCAAGCGGCTTGCCTGCCAATCCACGAATAAATGCGATAGCTACTGCAATCCCTGTGGCCGGTGAGACAAACATCATAAACACGATCGCTGTCATCTGCGAGAATAATGACAATCCGCTTTCTCCACTATAATGCTGAAGATTTGTATTCGTCATAAAACTTATAGCTGTGTTAAAAGCCAGATCCGGGCTCATTGCACCTATGCCTGCCGGATTAAGTGGCAACTTATCCTGCAAACGGAAAATCATATACACTACCAGCAATAATACCGTGTTGCTGATCAATACAGCTGCTGCATACTGCTTCCAGGTCTGATTTTCCTGACGGACACCACCAACACGATAAATTCCTTTTTCCAGCGGACCAAACCAGCGATCCAGACGGCCTGGTGTATAATCAAATGCTCTCGCAATATAACTGCCCATAGGACGAGCCAATAAAATAACGATGATCAAAGTTACTGCAATTCCGATATATGGAAGAATACTCACAACACTCGCTCCTGCCTATTTAAAATTTTTCCGGATAGATTAAGGCATAACACAGATACACCAGCAAACCAGCAATAATAATCCATAATAACCAGGTCACTTGTCATTCCCTCTTTCTCCAATGACTCGGGATGACCATTCTGCCAGTCCTCCAAGTGCGAATGCGATGAGTATTACCAATACGATCATCATGATGTCCAGCATGGTTTCGTTGCTCCTTCGTAAATAAGTTCATTTTCCTATCCATGGATTGCCAAGGACATTGTTTATCTTCAAAACGTATTATCTTTGCCAACAAATCTTTACGTACTTCGCAAATGTACCATACACATATCAGTATTATTAACTCGGTGTTATGTGTATTATTTGTAGTTAATTCTAGAATAAATTCCAAAATTGGCGCAAAAAAAGAAGCCTGGAGAAAAGCAGAACTTTTTCCAGGCTTCCTTACAGATCTTCTGCTTGCTGGTGCATCCATTTCATGCAGCACCAAACAAACTTCATTATCTGTTATAAGTCGGATATAAGTTCTCCCTGATACGCTGACGAGGTTAGCTGTCGGGTTCGGGCTGGAAGATTGCCCGTTCCGGAAGATTCCGGAATTCACCCCATGTCATAGACCGTATAAACTCTTTTCAGTCCTTAGGCTGCTATGACGTTTGGTTCCCCCGCTTTCCATATGCAATGGAAACTAAGCGTTGTAACGTTTTCCTGTATGCTGCTCAGAGCATAATAAAACACAGAGCTCTTATACCCTGTGTCATGAATGGCACAAGTCTTACACTCCCTCTCCATCTGTGCTTACGAGGTTAGCTGTCGGATTCGGGCGGTGAGAGTCGCCCTACCTTCAAACCGATACCATGGTGATCGGCCTGAAGGATTCACCCCTTGCGGTATATAAGGTGGCTCTCACATCGCCATTATTCCCGCTTTATTGGTTCCCCCGCTTTCCGGTTAGACCGGAAACTCAGCAATTACAGAATATAAAACCCAATTATAATGACTGCCATTTACAGCAGTCGCTGATTCCAGATTTACTATTCAAATCCGGGAATCTCTAAATCCTGAAATGTATGTTACGCCTGTCCTTGCTAACTGTAAAGGTGACAGAAAAGGCAAAATGGACCCTGATAGTTCACAAATGTCTTTTTACAACAATTATTAATTTTTTATCTATCTGAAGCTCTTTATTGCTCTGCTTTTCTTTTGTTTTCGCGAATTCGACTTTATTTTCATTGATGCAAACATCTTTTTTTGCAAAAACTTGAAAATTAATATGTAATTCTTTTCATTCGTAATACAGATACTGTTCTCTTCAAAATAATAACTTGTTTCCATAATAAAAAGCCGAAGCATCTAAAATACTTCGGCAACTGCTACGTATAGGGACAAATCTGATAGATTTTGAGGGTAACTATTCAAAATGTGTCTTATCAGCGGGTATGACGCATCCAGATATTGTGCTGCTCCTCCGTCATTTCTCCAATCATTTGCGAGAAATTCACATATTGGGCAAAAGCATCCTTAAGCAGTTCAAACTGGGCAAATGTCCCGGTGAACTTTTCCAGGGTCACCGAGCGGCCTATAGATTCCAGATGGCCGATCTGGCAGCCTTCCATGAGTTTGAGCTCCTTGAGTGCCGGTAAATCAGCCAACGCGGATATGTTATCAATACGGGAATCATACAAAGTAAGACTCTCCAACTGAGCATAACCACCCAGATAACGAATATGCCGATCCTGCAGCGCTCCAATATACAGCTTGCGCAGTGGCAGCATGCGCCCAAGCTGTTCCCAATCTTCCTCCTGCCATTCATCGGCTCCCAAAATAGTAAGTTCACACAGCTCCGGCAAACTCGCAATATATGCAGCAGCTTCGCGAGTTGGGGCCGAGATTGCAAGCTTGTGCAATGTAGTCAACTGGGCTAATGGAGAATAATCCTGAACTGCAGTACCACGGCAATCCAGTTCATACAGACGTGACAGATTGGTCAGCGGTCTCAGATCCTGCACCTGGGTATCCTCAATATTCAGAATCTGCAAATAAGGCAAATTCTGAAGAGGGGTCAGATCACGTACTGGGTTACGAAACAGATGCAACTTTTTCAGTTCCCGACAGCTCGCCAGCGGAGTAATATCTTCAATCTCATTGCGATTCAATAGCAGTTCACGAACCTGCAGGCAGCGGGACAATGGACTGATATCGCTCAGATGTGCATCCGGTAAATAGATCTGATTAGCTGTTACAAAAGATTCTGCATCTCCATGACCTTCTGTAATCAGATTACGCCAGACAGGGTCCAGACTCGCAAACCAGGTATCCAGTTGCTCACTTTCTTCTCCTTCAGGCTGCTGTATAATGTCGCCCATCGCATAGGTCTGAGCATCCTTCAGTAGACGGGATTGTTCATTACGACCATACATCCAGTAACCCATACCTTCTTCTTCTACAACCGTATAATTCCCTTCACGCACCGTATCCCGCATGAAATGGATAAATGCTCCGAGGCTGGGGGCAATCACATGTTTCATTTCTTCGTCCCGGCCAAAGTTGATAATTTGGCCTGCTATGCCTTTTTCGGCAGGGTCCAGATCGATTCCAAGATGATTGCCTCCGCCATCATGACAGAATGGAATCCAGCCTTTATTGATATACTGTTCCTTGATCCAGCCGGATGGAATGGAATAATGATCGCCCAGCTCCTGATATTGCGGCTGCAGATCCGACCAAATTTTCCATTCACTCACCATATCGTCCAGACTCAAAAACTGAAGCCCAAAGAAAAGGCCGGGGCCATTGCGGGATTCCCCATTATGAATATGATAGAGCTGTCTTAATTCATCCGGAAAGGTGACTCCCATTGCCTGCTCTGCCTGAGCAATCTCTACATCTCCGGCAGGCGGCAGCAGAAAGTCCTCCAGACTGTTCAGTTCCGGTCTCAAAATGGACTTAATTTCCTCGATCCATGTTCCTATCATATACAAGCCTCCTTTTTCCTAACCTAAACCAAACTCTCCATTTTTATTCATCTACACTGCACAGGCTACCTGCACCTTTCTCTATGTAGCTCCCGATCAATCCAGCAGAGCACTGCGTTTGAAAATAAGAACAACTTCTCCCAGATCTCCCTGGCTGATAGTTGTATCAAAAGAAGACACAAGCTCCCAACCATCAAACCCCAGATTGTTTAATTCCTCCTGAAGCAGACGGTCATCGACTCTGCCATTCACAAAACCGGCTGCCGGTAATTTTAATGTTTTATATTCCCACTGACTCATGGTATGATCTTCCTTTCTCCAAAACAATTCGGCTTTTGCCAAAAAGGGTATACAATGTATAAGAAATAGTCATGTATACTGAAGCATCTGCCGATTATCAAATTGTATGAATGAATCGGAATCTTGACTTATTTGAACCGATCCAACAAGCTATATTGTAACATAATAACGATAAGGAGTTACACCAGACTCGTGATGAAGACTATAGGGCTTGTCCGCCATTTCAAAGTGAATAAGGAATTCCCCATTCGGCAGATGGTGACGGTTCGCGAGCTGGTCACCTGGCTGGAGGAGTATGATGTTGCCGACATCGAAGAAGGGCAAACGGATTTGCAGGGACTGAATTGGGAGAAATGTTTTGCCAGCGATCTGCCGAGAGCACTCAAAACAGCCCAGTATATCTATCCCGGAGAGATCATTATTATGCCCGAACTGCGGGAGATTACACCGCCTACCTTCCAGACCGAACTACGCTTCCCCTTTATTGGATGGGCTGTTTTTGCCCGGATCGCCCCTCTGCTGAGCCGGCGCTACAAACGCATGGTCGCCGAGACGGAAGCCCGGATCGATCGCGCACTAGATGTCATTCTTTCTTCGGATGCCGAGCATGTACTGGTAGTCAGCCACTGGGCGTTGATGCTGTATATGCGCAAGCAGCTGATCAAGCGCGGATTTGCCGGCCCTCGAATGCGGATGGTCGAGAATGGCAAGCTGCATATTTTCCGGGATGCCGAAGCACAGGCTGCTCTGCGCCAGACCAAGCGCTAATCCGATGAAATAATGAACACGTTGTTCGTATATTCTTTGCACCTGTACAACTGAATCCTCTCGCTTCGCTATATTGTGGATATTCAAACACCCTGTTCCGATAATCCGGACAGGGTGTTTTTTTATAACTATATTAGATCTTTGCTTCCATAGCTCGTCCGCTAATGAACAGATCAATCGTCTCCTGTTCATATTCACTGAGTTCTCTGCCGTATTGGGCTTGCAGCCGTTCAGCTACCTGATTACGGTCATGATCTGCATTTTGTACGAGCAGTGCTGTACGCTCCAGCAGAATCAGCTCCTGATTGAATCGCTCAGCATCCCAGATCTCTGCATGATGAGACAATACTATCGTATCGGCATCGTATTTGCGCAGCGACTGAATCAGCTTCAGCGTAGTAGCCGGGGTATAACAATTGGGCGTCACATGAATATTCGGATACAGTGCGTCCCCAAGGAATAATACCTTGTCTTCCCGGATATAGATGATCGAAGAATCAGCGGAATGATCTCCACCGACATGTTCGATAATACAATGCACACGTCCAAGATCAAGCTCCAGCTTACGGTCAAAAGTAATATCCGGTGTAGGCAGCAGAATATCGCGTTCTTCGCCAAATTCTTTTTTGATGGCATCGGCGCAAAAAGCAATTTCAGTGCCTTCCTCTACACGCCGATCCAGATCTTCATCGGACCAGGACAGCTTCTGCATTTCCTTGATGTGCTGTGTCGTCAAGGTCTGGGCGATAATGGTTGTATTGGCCTGATTCATGCCAAATACATGATCCCAGTGCCAGTGGGTGAGTACCAGCCAGCGTGGAGAAATATCCAGCTTTACCAATTGATCGATAAAAAGCTGGATATGGCTTGCAGAATTCCCTGCATCGATCAACAAGGTGGAACGGGTACCCGTGACAGCCGCCAGAATAGGACGATCGGTTTCCTGATAGGGAGTTAGATAATTAATATGGGAAGATAAATTCTGCATAATCTGCATAGATGGCAGCTCCTGTTCTGATTCATAGGCACCTGCACAGCGGCAAGATGCATCTTATGATAAATTCCATAGATGGATAGCGTATTCATGGGACAGTCCGGCTTTGAATGTATCCAGACGATTGGGTATACAGGCTATTTCTATATTTCCCTATTGTACTACATCTGATCGCTGTACCCAATGGCAGACGGATTACTACAGTTCTGCTTCCCGGCTTCGCTCCATGAGTGCCATCAACTTCACTTCTGTCGCAGAATCCTGTACAGGTGTATAAATGCTGCAGCGTAGGTCTCCACTGCCCTGTACGACCAACGAAGTCAATTCAAACAGCATCTTGCCTCCACGTGCATGACGAAATTCAATCACAACCTGTGGCGCCGAGCTGACTTTGCTGTGCTGCCACAACGAACGGAAATCAGGATAGAGACTCATCATTTCATTCAAAAACTGCTCATACCATTCATCCTCTACATACTGTCCATAATAAGCCCGGAAAATAGACAAAAAATCTCCGGCAAAATCATCCCAATTCACAGCCAGTCTGCGAAATTCCTTGCGCGCAAACAGCAAACTGATCATATTGCGCTGCGTTTCGGGAATCTGCTCGAAATCCAGAAAGACATGCCGGGCGGCTTCATTCCAGCCCACAATCTGGCAATGTCTGTCGGAGACGATGGTCGGACAATATTTGAGTTGTTCCAGTATTTTGGTCAATGAAGGTGAAATATGAGGCAGCTCTTCGGCAATGGGCGTTACACCATGGCCTTTGTCCAGTGCCAGTGAGAACAGGTAACGTCGCTCATCCGTATTCAACTGTAGCGCAGCAGCTACATTCTCCAGTACCGAAGCCGATACCTGGATATCTCGCCCTTGCTCTAACCAGGTATACCAGGTAGTACTTACGCCAGCGAGCTGCGCTACCTCTTCACGACGCAGACCCGGTGTACGGCGCCGCGTACCAGCAGCAAGTCCTACCGATGTAGGCAGAATCTTGGAACGCTGGGATTTGAGAAAAACAGATAAGGCTTGTAAGCGTGCCTGATGGTTCATAACTCCTCCTCTATACATGCATTTAAACGAGCCTGTTATTAATTATACTAGGATAAACGGTAACTTGTAATAGGATAATATACATGCAAAGATACATATAGTAATCAATATAGATACAAGGAGGAAGCAGTATGGAACGAGTGGTTATTACAGGGATGGGTATTGTTTCCCCCATCGGAAATGATGTAGATACGTTCTGGCAGCAATTGAGCGGTGGCCAATCCGGCATACGCGCTATTGAGGCTTTTGATACTCAACGATATAAAAGTACGATCGCAGGTGTAGTTCAGAACTTTGATGCGGATGCTTTATTCGGTCGCAAAGAAGCTCGGCGGATGGATCGCTTTACCCAGTTTGCCATAGCAGCTGCAGATCAGGCGATCCAGGATGCCGGTCTGGATATGAATCAGGTCAATCGGGAGCGTGTAGGCGTCTATGTCGGTTCAGGCATCGGCGGAATTCAATCTTTGCTGGATCAGCATCAGACGCTTACTCAGCGTGGACCAGAACGGGTCAGTCCAACGCTTGTACCTTCGATGATCGCCAATAGTGCGGCCGCCATGATCAGTATCCGTATTGGTAGCTGGGGACCCACACTGGCACCGGTTACCGCATGTTCGATCGGTAATACCGCGATTGGCGAAGCCATGCGTCTGATTCGCGCTGGTGATGCTGATGTTATTATTGCTGGCGGTACCGAATCGGCTACCAACGAGGTTTCTCTGGCCAGCTTTGGCAATGCGACAGCTGTCTCTACCCGCAATGAGGCACCCAAAGCAGCCAGTCGTCCTTTTGACCAGGATCGTGATGGATTTGTAATGTCCGAGGGTGCGGGTATTGTCGTGCTGGAATCGCTCAGTCACGCCTTGAGCCGCCAGGCTCCCATCTATGCAGAAGTAATCGGTTATGGCGCCAGCTCGGATGCTTACCATATGGTCGCTACCCATCCGGAAGGACGCGGGGCGCTGCTGGCCATGAAGGCAGCATTGGCTAATGCCGAGATTACACCGGAACAAGTCGATGTAATCAGTGCTCATGCCACAAGTACCGTAATTGGTGATATTTCCGAGACCAAGGCTATCCGCCAGCTGTTTGGCGATCATGCCTACAAACTGCCTGTTACTGCCAATAAATCGATCACAGGTCATATGCTGGGCGCAGCAGGTGGTGCAGAAGCGATCGCACTGGTACAGACTCTGCGCCATGGCTTGATCCCGCCAACAATCAATCTGGACCATCCCGATCCGGCATGTGATCTGGATTATGTGCCCCATACCGCACGAGAAGCCGATGTACAGATTGGTCTGTCAAACTCATTTGGATTTGGTGGGCATAATGCTGTTATCGTGCTGAAGCGATACGAGGAATAGTGACGATATGCAAGAATCTGCCGGGTGCATTTACCCGGCTTTTTCCTGTGAATCAATGCAAAAAAGCACCGGCAGATGCCGGAGCTGTGGGGATGGCTGGACAAGCAGATTATATACGTGCAAATGGTCAGTCTACTTGCCGGGTAACAATAAGCTTATGCTTGTAAGGTTCGGCGACTTTGAGAATAGCGGGCTTGGACTCGTATTCAAACCGGTGGTTCCAGTACAGCCGATCAATCAATCCCATCAGATTCAAGCGATCCCGATCCGGGTCTGTACCAATTTTCTGCCTTAGAAAACGCTGCAGCATTCTGCCATCCCGTACAAATGGATGCGGTGTCAAAAAAATAATCTGATCGGCCAGTGCAAAGCTTGGAATAAGCCATTCCATCAGATTCCCTTCCACAATCCATTCATCCTTACCGATAATATCCAACAACAGACGCTGCCTCACAACCGGTGTGTTGCGACGTCTTTTTTTGCCCTCATTACTCCAAAGGACAGATTCCAATGAATAGCTGGGTATGTCCAATCGCTCGGACAGCCTTGCAGCCAGCTCGGTTTTGCCGCTGCCGGGTGCTCCCACAATATGTATTCTTTTGGCCAACGACATAGTCACTACCTCCCCAAGATTACCCTGTGCCCGTGAACAGTGATTCGTCCGCATACCGGGAATGCACTCTTCACTCTTTAGTTTTTTATTTTCCATATAAGCAGCAATTATCTGGCAGCCGTATATAGTTTGCTCTGCGTTCAAGCTTGTACGACTGCTGTTATTCAGCTCATGGATACTCAGAGATAGCGGCACCTTCTTTTCCTAAATATACATGTCGGTCACCCTGTATTTCAATTATTAACCAGAAGTAAATGAACATGCACCAATACATTGGAAGCATCTGCGCTGCTGCTTTGGCGCAATCCTATGTACAGCTCTCCTTATGTATACTGGAACACAATCTTTTGAACCAGCTACCACGTAAGACTGGAAATGGATGCTATAATAGTAACAGAATTTTCACAGGGAGGGAAAACGCCATGAAAAAGGATAATGAACAAATCAGTTGGAAGCTTTTTCGTTACTGGCTGAAAATTCCGCGCGTTCTGCGCATGAGTATCATACCTTTGATTATGCTCATTATCTCCATCCTTGGCTGGATCAAAATTTTTCGTTATGGCTGGTAGGACAGCGTATCCTTTAGCAGAATCTATTCGTCTACATAATATCAGCAGAACTGGTGAAGCAGATAGTGAATCACTTCTGAATTGTACTTTTTTACAACTGAAGGTCGTTACAGAAAATTCTTTTGCCTGCTCTGCACAGTAATCTACTGAACACAACGTTGTGCATATTTTCCGGTACCGGACTGCCGGACAATTCCACTTATTCTACTTGGAACAAACAAAGGAGGGCCCCCATTATGGCCTTTGTATACTCCACAGCTCATACAGTAAATAGCAATTCCAATTCGCAGCGTTCCTGTTATTCCGATGAAATTCCGTTCAATGAAATTTCTGATCAGGGATCAGCCAGCATTTCCATACAATCGGCGACAGAAAGCCCTGTACGCAAAATGTCTTTGGCTCATAGTAACACAACCTATGAAACAACAGCATCGGTAATGCAGCCTACATCTATTGATGAATCTGTCACTCCCTTTGTCAACTCCGACAACCTTGAACTGCAGCCGCTGCTGCATAGACTGTACAAATATTGCCTGCATCTCACTCATTCCAGCTGGGATGCAGAAGATCTGATGCAGGAAACTTGTCTAAAAGTAATGCCAATGCTCACAGAACCTAATGCGTTCCAGAATACTAACCTTAATCCTGAAGCTTATATACTGCGTACCGCGCGCAATCTATGGATTGATATTGTGCGAAGACGTACCAACCTGCAGCACAAGCAGATTCTAATGCAGGCTGATCAAACGGATTCCAATACTGATTCAGGCTATCAGCGTCTGGAATCTGAATGGGCGGCAGCCTTGCTGCTGCATCAGTTGTCTTCATGGCAGCATGCCGTTTTTGTACTCCGCGATTTGTTTGGTTACCCGGCTGCTGAGACTGCCCGCATTCTGGATACTACCGAAGGCGCAATCAAAGCGGCACTTCATCGTGCACGTGCCGTTGTAAGATCGCTGCATGATCGAATACAATCAGATGATAATATTGCCCTGCCGCTGCCTGATGAACAGGATCAGGTACTACTGCGCAGCTACCTGGCTGCTTTTCGTAATGGTCAGGCGGAGGATATGGTTCGTCTGCTGCTCGATCCGGCTGTAGATCCAATCGCGATTGCTCCACAGGTTATCCGGCAGGCTCGCTGTACATTGCGGCAGACAACAGCTGTACCGCCTATGTCATACTACAGGCTTACCGGCAGCGGAAGCCGGATGCTGATGTCTGCCTGATTTCAGGAGATGATTCCAATGGTACCTATTCCCTATGTTGTTGAACAAACCGATCGTGGCGAACGCAGTTATGATATTTATTCCCGTCTGCTCAAAGACCGGATTATTATGGTCTCCGGCGAAATTGAAGATCATATGGCCAACGTTATTGTGGCCCAGCTGCTTCATCTGACTGCTGAAGACGCAGACAAGGATATTCATATGTATATCAATTGTCCGGGTGGTTCTATTAGTGCAGGTTTTGCTGTTTTTGATACAATGCAATTTGTGAAGCCGGATATATCCACGATTTGTACCGGTATGGCTGCGAGCTTTGGCACTATTCTACTGGTTGGCGGCACTCCTGGCAAACGAATGGCACTGCCAAATAGCGAAGTAATGATCCATCAGCCTCTTGGTGGAGCAAATGGTCAGGCATCCGATGTGCTTATTTATGCCGATCGTTTGATCCGCAGCCGTCACAAGCTGAATCAGCTGCTCGCTGACCATACCGGTCAACCGCTTGAACGTATTGAAAAGGATACAGATCGCGATTTCTTTTTCACCGCTGACGAAGCACTGGAATATGGTCTCGTCGATCAGATTGTAACGCGTTTATAAGAGTAGAATAGACGACGATAACTGGATTGGCTATTCAAACATCCAGAAATTCAGAAATAGTATGCTCTCTATGCCTTGCAATATAAACTACAAAAAACAAAATCAAAAAACCAGAAGAGTCCTTTGAGGGTTCTTCTGGTTTTTGCATTGTATTCGTTTGTCCTGTTACACATTAATAAAACAATTCTGATCTCCCAGCCATAGCAACATTGATTTACAAAATACAGATTACTAGCCATATACCTATTGTGCAAAACAGACTATTTTGTCGTTACTTTTAAAGTTTCTGTGCTCGCATTATATGCAATGCTTGCGCCAAGACCTCTGGCAAATACCTGCGCCGGCACATAGGTTACTCCTTCAATAACTACTGGAGCAATATCAATCGTAGTTTTTTTACCGTTATAATATATCGTTTTACTGCCTATCGTCAGCGTCATTTTATATTTATCTTTACTAACCCCTATTGCTCCAGCATCTGCGTTAAATGTTAATTTTGCGCCAAGCGCTTCTGCGATTTCTCTTAACGGTACCAGGTTAGAATCTTTGTATAGTACAGGATCGCTGGCAAATTGTACTCTTGTTCCATTTACATACACTTTTAGACTGGAGACCTGATATTGGGGCACAGTGGGTTGAACTGCAGGGGCTGTATATGTATTGCCCGAAGAATGATCAGACGATGTAGAGCTCTCAGAGCTTGTCGAACCTCCATTATGATAGTGATATTCTCCATTGGCTAGTCCCCACTTGGCACAGTTTGTACGACAATAATGTCCTCCATTTGAATCAGTACGACCGGGATGAGCAGAAACTGTCAAGCTGACAGACAGAAAAAAAATAATTATGCATACAGATATTAATGATTTAATTATGATAAAAACCTCCTTTATATAGTTTATATATCATCATATCAGCAACGTACCTAATATTCCATTATTTTCATTATATAATTAATAATGTATTAAAAGAGTGCCTCGACAGCAAAAAAGAGACCTGTATATACAGGCCTCTGATAACTTCGTTTGATTATACTTTACTGATTTCGATTTGCCTTTTATTATTACCCCTTCGTTGCACCCGCTGTCAGTCCATGCACTAGGAAGCGCTGCAGGAACATGTACAGCAGCGTGATTGGCAGGGCAACCAATACCGAACCGGCGGCAAACAGTGTAAATTCTGTGCTGGAGTAACTGCTGACCAGCTCATACAATCCTACCGCCAGCGTCCAGTTCTCACGGGAGCGCAGGATCAACCGGGCGAAAATAAAATCAACCCAGGCAGCGGTAAAAGTTGTAATCGCGATATACGTCATAATCGGTGTCGACAGTGGCAGAATAATCAGCCTGAAAATCTGTGAATGGCTTGCCCCATCCAGCAGAGCGGATTCCTCAAGTGCCCGTGGAATCGTATCAAAGAACCCTTTGGCTACGAACATTCCCAGCGCTGCTCCGGATGTATACACCAGTATAAGTGCCCAAGGCGAATTGAGCAGATTCATCTGCAGCAAAATAACATACACAGCGATCATGCTCATAAAGCCCGGGAACATGCCCAGAATCAGAATAACCGACATCATCGTTTGTCTGCCTTTGAAGCGGAAACGGGACATGGCATAAGCTGTCAGCACCTGCAGCAGCGTCCCCAGTACCATACTGGTTACAGCAATTTTGAGCGTGTTCCAGTACCATTGCAGATAAGGAAGATCTTTGTCTGACTGTGAACGGAATAGATCCTTATAATGCTCCAGTGTCAACTGTGTCGGAATCAGCGTCTCACTGTACAACGAATCCCCTACTTTAAAGGAGGATAAAATAATCCACAAGGCCGGATAGATACATACGAGTGCAATCAGTACAAGCATGATGTAACTGAGCACCAGATTGAGGCGTCTTTTTTGCTTCATTGGATCATATCCTCCTCTTTGAAGGAACGGCTTCGTCGGTAATTATATAGAGAGAATGCCGCAATAATAATGAAAATAATAATTCCGATGGCTGAGGCAAAGTTATAACGCTGATTATCAAGCGTCAGCTTATACAGCCAGGTAACGAGCAGATCTGTACTGCCTGCATACGCATAATCGCCATTGGCCGGAAGACCATTGGTGAGCAGGAAGATCACGTTAAAGTTATTGATATTCCCGGCAAACTGCATAATCAGAATAGGTGCAGTCTGGAACAGGACAAACGGCATCGTAATATTGCGGAATTTCTGGAAGCCAGTCGCTCCATCCACTTCTGCTGCTTCATACAGATCGCGCGGAATAGCAGTCAGTACACCCAGTACCAGAATCATCGATACCGGAATACCGATCCACATATTGACCATAATAACGGTTACTTTGGCCCAGAACGGATCATTTAGCCACGGTACGCCGCCAAATCCCATCAGGCGCAAATATTGATTCACCGGTCCAAATTGGTAATTGAGCAAATTGCGCATAACCAGCAGTGAAATAAACTGCGGGATTGCATAAGGCAGAATAAACAACGTACGCCAGAATCCCTTGAATTTGATACCGCGCTGTTCAATAAGCAGCGCCACCAGAATCCCGCCAAAGTAAGTGGTTACGGTCGCTACAACTGCCCAGATAATCGTCCAGGTAAATACCCCTACGAACGTATGGCTCCAGGCTTCCAGCGTGACCAGATTCGTAAAGGTACGCAGTCCCACCCAATCGACCAGACTTTTCGGCGGGATATGATCCGGTGCCGAATAGTTGGTAAATGCCATCAACACCATAAAGATAATCGGCAGAATCGTAAATACGAGTACACCAATTGCAGGCAGTGTCAGTAGCACATACGGGAATCCCTGATTACCAAGCAGACGCCAAGTTTCACGGAACGTATTGACCTTTTCTCCGCGTTCACGGCGTTTACCAATCCGGTAAGCATCCTTGATATTGGCAATATAAAAACATACCAATAGTCCAATATACAGCAGTGCCACCAGACCATAAATCATCATAAAAATCGAATGATCCCCAGGAACATTGCGGTATAAGCGTCCTATTTTCTCCATATGGGCAGGCTGTTCACCGAGTGTGATCAGCCCCCATAGGTTATACGCCAGACTGGTAACAATCAGATATAGACTAACCAGCTCGGCAAGTAAAAAGATAATGCCTTTCGCCCATTGGCGATTGTACATCTGACCCAGACCCATGAATATAGCGGACAACAGAGCCGCTATGCCGGCATTTCCCATACCTGCAGCTCGATTATGATCGGCGATAGCTTTATTCATTCTTATTGCCCTGTCTGGATATTACTCTTCATTTGCTTAACCATATTATCCAGAGCTGCTTTTGGATCTTTGTTATCATTCCAGATCGAGGACATCGCTGCTTCCATCGGTGACCAGAATTGAGCAGTAGCAGGAATCGATGGCATCGGAACGGAATTATCGAACTGCTTCAAGAATACAGATGCAATCGGATCGCTCTGTACCGTTTCGCCCGCAGCAGCCTTGGTATTCGCTGGAAGTGCACCGTTCATTTCAAAGTTCTTGACTTGCCATTCTTCCGAAGTAATAAAGTCTGCGAACATTTTGGAGGCATTTGGATATTTGGTATATGCATTAACAAAGTAGGCTTTGACACCCGAGAATGGCGTCATTGGCTTGCCATTAGGCAGGTTAGGATACATACCCACACCCAGGTTCTTCACCGATTCCTTCAGTGAACCTGTATCCCACGGTCCGCTGATATTCATAGCCAGCTTGTTGGAAGTGAACAGGGATTTCTTGATATCTGCATTAATATCGGATGTTTTGAGCGGCAGAATTTTATTCAGGCTTTGGATGAATTTGGCACCCTCTACCGCCTGCTCATTGTTCATACCGATATCTGTTGCATCCGTGCCTTCTTTACCGAACAGGTAGGCACCATATCCACCCAGGAACGGGAATACGTAGTAGCCATTACCGACTTCCCACATAATCGCGAACTTGTTGGCCTTGGTATCATTGAATGTATTAGCAAAATCTACTACACCTTTCCAATCCTGCGGTACTTCCTTGATCAGATCCTTATTGTAAAAAACAGCTGTAGTTTCTACAGATTTGGGATATCCATACAAGATATTCTCATAGGTCAGCGCCTTCACTGCCAGCTCGCTGTTACGACCGCGTGTATCTTCCTCAAACCAGTCATTTGGCATCAGCACACCTGCAGATACACCCTGACCAATCTGGTCATGTACACCTGCAAATACGTCAGCGCCTACGCCTGCCGGGCCGTCTGTGACCATCTGTACCATCGATTTATCCGGTCCCAACTCGGCAAAAGTAACATCAACATTATATTTTTCCTTGAATGCTTTGGCTGCTTCTTCGATAAATGCTTTCTGGTCTCCACTATCCCATACTGTCAGCTTGGCACCATCTTCGGGTTTCATCTCCTGCATTTCTTCTCCAGCGCCAGCGGCGGGATCAGCTGTCTGTCCTGCTCCTGTACCACTTGGTCCTCCACATGCCGATACCAGCAGCATCATGATCAGAATAGAGCTTAATATTCCCCAGTTCCGTTTACGTGACATATCTTCTTCATCCTTCCGCTCCGTATTAGCTTGTGAGCGCTTTCTGATGCACTGTTCATAAGAGGATTATGCAAATAATAATACGGTTCCGTTTGGCTGCCTGTCTGGCTACAGCCCAGGAAAGTGCCTGCCGGTGTGCATAATAATACTATGTATGTGCAAACGTTTGTTCAAGTTACAGCGTTTCTCCCCTTATTCAGCTGTATCTATGTACTGCAATCTGTAATTTACTACATATTGCTTTTAGAAAGCGCTTTATTAAGCAAATTCATCATAACTCAAATCTTTTATTAGTTAAAACGTTTGCACAGATGATTTCAGGCTATTTTCAGCCATTTATGATACATTATATAGAGTATGCTTAATATTTCTTCTTCTCATGCATTTTATTGGAATTTTACAACTACTGCCTGCTCTGTTAATTTTACAGTTTACATGATGACGCGATTTCGATTACCATAGATACACATCGGTTAGACGAAATCTATCCTGTTGATTCATGCTTATTTACTTCTGTATTTCCGCTTGGCGGATTCATTCTCCTGACCAGTACGGCGTGCTTGCCGCTGAAGCTAAGGGTATTGCTTATTATTTGCTTTGTTGGGCAGATTGATTCTGTCTGATTATAAATTTTAATCCTGGAGGTACATATGTCAGTTACGATCAAAGATGTCGCCAAAAAGGCGGGCGTATCTCCTTCCACCGTTTCGCGCGTACTATCGAATCATCCGCGAATCAGCCATGCCACTTCCGAAAAAGTTAAAGCCATTATGCTGGAAATGGGCTATCACCCCAATATTATGGCCAAAAGCCTTGTATCCAAAACAACCCACAGTCTGGGTGTTATTCTGCCCAAGCCTGCAGAAGAATTATTCCTGAACACCTTTTTCATGGAACTGATCCGCGGTATTGTCGCTCAAGCCAATCGCAGCGGCTATGATGTGGTCCTCAGTTCCGGCTCCAGTGAGCAGGAAGAAGTCGAGGCAGTGTCGCGTCTGGTGTACGGTGGACGGATTGATGGAGCGATCCTGCTCTACTCCCGCAAAAATGATCCGGTTGTTGAGTTTCTGAGCCGCAATCAATTCCCTGCTGTTCTCGTTGGGCGCAGTGAGCAGCATCATAATATTATTTCCGTTGATACAGACAATGTACAGGCTGCTGCCGATGCTACCCGACACCTGATTCAGATGGGTCATCAGCGTATTGGCTTTGTTAGTGGCCCGCCGGAGCTGGTCGTATCACTCGACCGGATGCAGGGTTTCAAAATGGCGCTTCAGGAAGCCAACCTCGAATTTCACAAGGATTGGATCGTCGAGGGTGAGTTCCTGCAGGAGAGCGGATATCGGGCGATGTCCTTTTTCATGAATCTGCCGGAACGTCCGACTGCACTCGTCGTTGTCGATGATATTGTCAGCTTTGGCATTCTGCGCGGTCTGCATGAACTCGGTTACCGCGTCCCCGAAGATATCGCAATCGTCAGCTTCAACAATATCGCACTGTCCGAGCTATCCACGCCTCCGCTGAGCAGTGTGGATATCGGTATTTATCATCTGGGATATAGTGCTTCGCAGGCGCTCATTCAGGCTATCCAGGACAAGGATCCCGATAAACCAGCTCATCAACGTCATATTGTGCCGCATCGTCTGATTCTGCGTCAATCTTCCATGTTCTCGCCTCCGCGCGATTAATTCGGTTTACTTGCCAGCGTTCTCTATAATTTTGATGCATCCAACGCATTATAGTTACACAAACAAGCCATGTTCCCTACATTATCCAGCTTATGGACAGTGTAGGAGACACGGCTTTTTTTATTATATTGTGGATTAAGCTATTTTGCCTGTACGCTCTTTCTCTTAAGCGTATGTATAATTTTCTGAATTTAATGTAATTTTAAGGTGAACATCACATTTTATTAAACAAAGGACGATACAATAGGTATACAGATTAGGCAAGCAGGCTTAGCCGAATCTGCAGTTATCATTTTCGTTTATTATTGATCAAAAGGTCTGGTTAATGCTTATACTCTATATTGAGGAGGGTTACATCATGAAAAAGGATACTGATCTATCCCTATGGATGACCCAATTTCTATGCAGTTCCGATTCTATCAAAGAAGTACGTATGGAAGAAGCCGAGCAGGAACATAACCCGCGGCTCTTGGAAAGCATCCGCTTCCATCTGGAACTGCGCAATCGTCACGATTTGCTTGAACATCATTCACTGAAATAATTTGAATCTCGTACTATTCCCTCATCTGCACTGCAGATGGGGGTATTTGCCGTAGAGGGACACTAGACATCTATATATTTTAATTTTGGATAAGGCCCGATAACGCGTCTAATTCCTGCTGTCTGTTTTTTTCACATTTAAACGTCTATAAATAGCCTGCAGCTGATCATACTTCTGCTCAATATTGACCGAATATCCATGACTTATAATATCTGCTTCACCCAGATGATCAAACACAACACGCAGCGGTGTATGAATCTCCGTAAAAAATACTCCTTCCATAAATAAATCATGCAGCTCATGAATATGAAAAGTCTCCTCAAACACAGTACTTTCACATTTGATTCGTCCATCCTGATAAACTGTCAAATAAACCAGATAATTCTTCTGTTCGCGACGCATAAAGATAAAGCTGCCATCGCCATGCACAGGTGTGTACTCATCCTCGGACGGTATATAAAAGTCTTGCGGTTCAGCCAATGGGATAATTCGGCGCTGTTCCATTTTCATTTTCTCTTCCAGTGTCATTTTGTAAATGTTGGTCATAGAAGGGTTCAAATCGTGCAACACATTCACAATGCGTTCATAGTAACCTTCTTGATCATAATTCCATTTCCCTTGCAATACACGAAAGCTTCCCAGATCAAATACCATAATCGATTCGCGTTCCGGTACGGAAGCTGTCAGCCAACCCAACTCTATTTTCTGTGATAATCCCTGCATATCAACTAATTCCCAGCAGTTAACCATACCATCTTCAAAAATATGCACATTGATATACATGTATTCCCCATTACTGATAAAACCAGGAACCGTAGTGCCTTCAATTGTTTTTTGTCTGCTAATTTTATGCATGATTTTTCCTCTCCTTTTGGTACGTACTGCAGCTTTTCTCTTTTTTTTGATATTGCTTTATCTATTTATTAATTAATTTCTTAGCTTCTTAATCATATATTTTCACATAATGTGGATGAAGATTCAAATGGTGGAATTGATTATAGCCTGCCAAACCCCTCAGAGACAGAGGAGAAAGCAGCAAAAAGACCGGTCAAAAATGATAGTATTCTACCATTTTCAGCCGGTCTCTTTCTGTTCAGCAGATATGAATCACTGCATAAGCACTTTCTCTTCTAACTTTATTCCAAATTGGTATTAATCGTTATCGTTATCATCATCGTCATTATCAAAATCCTTATCGACTGTGGTGACTTTGCCGGTAGCCGCATCAATCTCTACAGTAGCTTCGCCACCTGTAATACGCAGATCCACTTCATATTGAATCCGGCCATCTTCTTCATCACGTTCAATACCAGTAACGGTACCGCTCACCTGGGCTTTGGCAATTTGTGCAGCCTGTTCATTGGTTTTCACTTTCAGATTGGCCGTATTTACGTTTTGCTGGTCACGGTTGGTCGCTTCGTTGTCGTCATTATCATCGGTAACGGTACGAATAACTTTACCGTTCAATGCGTTGATATGCACATCTACATCAGCTGCCTGCGGACGATCCACATCCACTTCATAGTAGAGTTGGCCTCGTTCACGATCCAGTTCGATACTTTCCACCGTACCACCGGGTACTTTTTGCAGAGCAATGGCTTCTGCTTTTTGAATACCGATGACATTGTTCAGATTGCTCTGGCTGCTTGCTGTGCTCCCGCTTGTAGCTGCGAAGACGCTGCCCGCTGTTCCCAGAGTAATAGCTGCTGTAAGTACACTAATTCCAACTTTTTTGTTCATCATAAGTAACTCCTCCTCATATGCTGTACTGTTTATCGGGTATGCTTATACTATAAAGTCCCCGAATGAGACGAAGATTACAGCAAGATTAGAATTTGATGAGAAGCCCTTGCAGGTTGGATGCATGAACAAGGTAAAATTAGGACTCCGATTCGTCGGCATCATCCCAGGTAACAGACATGACTTCACCGGAAATGGCATTGATCTGCACCGTCGCTTCACGATCATCAGCTGTATCAATTTCTACCAGATAATAACGCTGGCCCTGCTTGTCGCCATGTTCATATTCGGTATCATCAACTGTTCCCTTTACCTGCTGAAGTGCGATTCGTTCTGCCTTTTCTGCACTGATCACACCTGATGGAGATACGGTTGCAGATCCGGATGATTTATCATTTTGCGGTTCATTGGTTGGGATTGATTGTTTTGCTGATGATGGATTGCCAGATGCACCAGCTGATGATGAAGCGGATGGGTTCTGTTGTTGGGCAGAAGACTCCGTATTCGGCGACGAGGAAGACGGACTGTTGTCTGTAATCGTGGTTTTGGACGGATGATTATCTTTGGAACTGCTACTTGCTGCTGTGTCTTCTATACGTTTGATCGACTGAATATCCCCATTCTGTGCACCCAGTATCATATCATAGATGCCCTGCTTCGACTGCAGCCGAATATTATACGTATCTCCCTGCTGAATCAAACGGGTAATCTCTCCCGGATATTCTGCCAGTACACGCTGATTCACTTCTTCTACGGTAAGCATCGGTGAAGCCTGAAGCCATGTTCTCCAGATCAGAACACCTACACACAATATAATAACGCATGCTGCCACACCTCCTGTAAGCCACCAGCGACGTTTAATCATATCTGCTCCTCCCCCTTTTATGTGGCTCTACGATTTCATGGATTCGGAACATCACTGTGGCATGACCACTATGAATCCATGGCAGACCCAATCGTATCTACTTTCTTCCAGTATACAAGGGCTCAATTAGAATTCGCTGAGAAAGAAGGCAGAGGAGCAGACGTTTCCGGCAAAGAAAGAATAGCACTTGTACCTTGTCCGGCAGTGCTCTCCAGACGTATCGAAGCACCTAGGGCTTCTGCGATTCGGCGAGCCAGTGTCAGACCGAGTCCAGAACCACCGGTATCCTGGCGAACCCTTGCTTCATCCACCCGATAAAATCGGTCGAACACTTTATCCAGATCTGCTGCCGGTATACCAATTCCGTGATCAATAATTTTGATACATCGATTGGACGGGATCGCTGCTGTATTCTGAGTTTTGCCTGCAGATCCTGACGGAGGTAATAAATGTTCCACCGTCAATTCAATAATTATATCGTCACTGCTATATTTGCGTGCGTTATCCAGCAAAATAAACATCATCTGACGCAGCTTGCCTGCATCGGTCTGTATTACGAGAAGTTCCGGCTGCTTCTCCAGCTCCGGATCTATCCGCATCTCGATCCGGCGATGATAAGCCGTATCAAACTCTCTGACCAGCTGCTGTGCCTGTTCCAGCAGGTTAACAGGCTCCACTGTTAAATTCCACTGTTCCTCGTGTCTTGCCAGCATCAACAGCTGTTCGGTCATCTCCTTCATACGGATAGCTTCGGAATGGATTGCTTCTACCGATTCTTCAAATAGATCAGGACGATCCCTACCGCGGCGTTTGAGCAGACTTGCATAACTCTCGATAATGGTCAGTGGCGTACGCAACTCGTGTGAGGCGTTAGAGACAAACTGCTTTTGCTTGTCATAGTTGCTTTCCAGCAGATCCATCATACTATTGAACGTTGCGCTCATCTCGTAGAGCTCATCACTGGATACTGGTGGCATCGTTAATCGCTGAAACTGACCGCTTCGACGAATATCACGCATCGTAGCGGTAATAGCAGCAATCGGACGAATAATAATCCGGCCGAGTACATGACCCGACAGAAATACCGGAATCATCGCCAGCCCTGTGACGATCAGCAGTACGATTCGCAGGGCGCGCAGGTATTCCTCGGTCTGGCGCAGACTCTCAGTGATCTGAATATCTACGACCTGTCCATCGTTCCAGATAACAGGTACAGACACAAATACATAACGCTGCTGCTCATAGGTGATAATCTCTGCTGTACGTTCTTCCATATACTTTACAGGACGCTGAGCCAGCTGCTGCTGATCTGCTGAAGTCACAAGCAGTGTATTACTGCCTGTCTCACGGACCATTCGAATCATTCCTTCTATCGGAACATAAGCCCGCAGCAGATCGGCAGCTGGCGTATCTACCGATGACTGGCGCATGTTATCCGCAGTCTTGTTCGTCTGTGATTCTACACGGCTCTGCTGCTGCTGGAGTGTCATGGTGCTGAATACAATATAGACAATCAGATTCGTAGTTAGAAATAACAGGGCAAACAGTACAGATGAATACAGATGGATCTTGGTACGCAGCTTCATCCATTATCCCGGAGTACATATCCGACACCGCGAACGGTATGAATCAGTTCACGGTCGTATCCCTCGTCTACCTTTTTGCGGACATAGCGTATGTATACATCCACTACATTGGTGTCCCCATAGTAATCATAACCCCAGACTCCAGCCAGAATCTGATCCCGGTTTAGCACCTGACGCTGATTGCGCAGCAAATAAGCCAGCAGGTCAAACTCCCTTGGGGTGAGTTCGATCGAATGACCAGCCCGCTCTACTTCACGGGTGCCTTCATTCAAGCGGAGTTCTCCCGCAGCAAGCCATCCATCATTTTCCGTCACCGCCGCTGCTTGCTGTTGTTCACGCAGGCGCAGTGCAGCCCGAACACGTGCCAGCAGCTCTTCAATCTGAAAAGGCTTGGTCACATAATCATTGGCTCCCAGATCAAGTCCGGATACTTTGTCTTCCACAGAATCCTTGGCTGTCAATAAAATGACTATTGTCGCCGGATCACTGCTACGAATACGACGCAGAATCTCGATTCCGCTCATCTCTGGCAGCATCACATCCAGCAGAATCAGATCCCAACTGTCTTCCTGGTACATATCCCAGGCTTGGGCACCATTATAAGCCTGGGATACTTCATACCCTTCTGCTTCCAGTTCAATCTGCAGCAGCCTGGATATTTTATGTTCGTCTTCCACGATTAAAATGCCTGACATACGAAGCCTCCTCTGTCGTCTATCCTTTTATTCTTTCATTATTTTCTGGTAGCTGGCGATATCAAGCCAGCGATCAAATTTGCGTCCAATCTGACGGAAATGGGCACACTTCTCATACCCGTTACGCTCGAACAAACGAATACTGTTCACATTTTCTGTACATACGGTAGCAACCAGTACATGGAATCCACTTTCAGCAGCGGCTTTTTCCAAAAAATGCAGTGCCTGACTGCCCAGACCCTTACCTGTCTGATCCGGATGAAGATAGATGGTTACTTCCGCTGTCGTATCATAGGCCTGCTTGCTTTTATGCGGGGTCAAAAGTATATAACCTGCAATCTCTACGAATGATTCTTCATTGCGGATAATATAGGATTTGTAATGGGAAGGAACATTCATCAGCTGTGCACGCATCTGCTCCAACGTTAGCGGTTCGGTATGAAAAGATACGGTTGTATTCAACACATAATAATTATAAATAGATAAAACAGCCGGCAAATGCTGCTCCTGCACCGGCTCAAACTGGATAGTCATTGTCATGATCAATATCTTCCCACCCTATCAAATTATAAAAAATAATGCATGATCCACTGCAGCCCGACAATACCCTGCCGCCGCATTCCCTGATCTATAAATCCATAGCGGCTATACAGCTGCTGTGCCGGTTCATTTTTCACATTTACTGCCAGAACGAGCTCTCGAATTTCCGGAAAATGCTGCCTCACCCAATCTGGCAGCTGATGCATCGCCTGACCCGCATACCCGCGCCCCTGCCGGGAATAGTCGATTAATAACGCCCGAAGGAGCATGAGTTCCGGGACAGGTGTACTTGTATAGGATTGGTAAGATAGAATACCGGTACCAATATGTAAAATAAAGAACCCCACCGCTTCTCCGGCAGCAGTAATAACTACCGGATAACGGTCAGGATCGGTCAAAGCTCGTTCAAGCACTTCCACCGGCAGCGCAGTAAAACGATGCTGTTCTGCAGGTAGCTCAAACTTCATCAATGCTTCCAGATGCCCCGGATGATAAAATTCCAGCTTGACCTCCGGTGCAGGCGAGGTCGACGAGGTCTGCGAAGATGAAGTGGACGGATCAGATAACATATTCTACACTCCTGTCTTCAAAAGAATGTATGCCAGCCTTAACTATCTACAGACCGCACACAGCGAAATCGCTCGACACCAGGATATTTCTCTCCCAGACTGTAAATGGCAAATCCACTCTGTCGATAAAATCCAACCGCCTCCCTATCCGTTTCGGCAAATAGCTGAATTGACGAATGTTCGCTGTGATAGGTCTGTATCATTTGTCTACCAATTCCAGCCTGCTGATAATCCAGCATGACTGCCAGATGACTAATCTCATGCAAAACGTCACTATGAACATGGATACCCATAATTCCCACCAGTTGATCTGCCTGAACCCACCCATATAATCGCAAAGAATGACCCGCTGCATATTGTATATAGATCTGTTCAATTCGATGCGAATTCCCCATACATAGACCCAGAAGCTCTATAATGGCATTCCTGTATTTGCCTTCCTGCCAACGGATAAATTGCCCATCAACCATGCCGAAGCACGGAAGATGGAGCAAACAACAGGATCGGCTTATTTATAAAATGATGCTTAGTCATGTGTTATGCCAGCATACAGTTTAACATCATGGAATCTGCCTTTGGCATACAGATGTTTGCGCAAAAGACCTTCGTACTGCATACCCAGCTTCTCCAGTACGCGACCAGAGCCGATATTTTCCGGCATGCAGCGTGCTTCAATTCGCATTAACTTCATGTGCTCACGACCAAATTGCAGAATAGCATTCATCGCTTCAGTCATATACCCCCGATTCCAGTAAGGACGTGCCAGTGCATAACCTATTTCTGCACGAAATTGCCGGATATCCCAATTGACATACCCTGCGGTTCCAATCATTCGCCCTGACTCTTTATCCTGAATAGCCCAGGGAGCCACTTGTCCTTCGGCATACAGACCCAGCAGATGTTCAATAAAAGCATCCGCATCATCGATGGACTGATACGTATGCCAGGTCACATAACGCGTGAGCTCCGAATCTGACCCATACTCGTACATATCTTCCCGATCTTCCTTTGTTACCGGACGCAGCAGCAGCCGCTCCGTCTCCAATACCGGCAAATATCCGAATACATCTTCCACGCGCATATTCCACACTCCTTCGCTATTATGTACCGACTATGACCCTTTTCCAAAATACAATGTGCTAGCTAAAGATTATTTCGTATTTTATCATAAATAAAGCCTGTATTGCTCTCTTATATTTGCGCATAAAAAGAACAAGGCTGCCCTCAGCAGGACAGCCTTGTAAACGTTGATAGTTTGCTGTTTTTTGTAGTTGTTTTATCAAATACCCATTAGGTCAATTTCCCTGCCAATCCCGATACCGCTCTTGATCTCCCCACATTTTTGTGAAAATTTCATTCCATTGACTCGTTAATGCTGCATCATGAATTGCCAGCAGCACCTCGTCATTCTCTTCACTCGAAGCACGGGTATAGTTAAAAGAACCCACAAGCGCTGTTTTTCCATCTACCAGCATCAATTTCTCATGCATTTTACCTTCAAACGTATTAATTCTGATCGGCACATTTGCATCTACTAATCGCTGCAGATCATCCAGGTTTACTTTGGACTGGTCGCTGATAATTCGCACCTGTACGCCGCGCTCTGAGGCTTTGGCCAGAGCTTTAACAATCGAACCACGCGATAAGTTGTACATTGCAAGATCAATAGATTGCTGCGCATTATTAATCTCTTTTAGGACCAGCTGCTCTCCATCTTGTCCCTGGGAAGTAAACACATAATCAATATTAGCAGGACTCACAGCAGCAGATGCTGGCGATAAGTCAGAGCTATCTGCTGTAGATGAGTTATTTTGGATTGTTTCCGATACTGCATTTTCCTGTCCGGCAGCTGCGCCGTTACTTTTTGCGTCAGAAGCTTGGCCTGATGAGCAAGCACTGAGCAGCAGGACACTTCCCAATGCCAGTACAGCCAATTGGTTAATGCTCCGAGATTGTGCATGTTGGCTTTTGATTGCATGATACCATTTCATCTTTAAAATCCTCTCTATCGTTCCAGTTCTATTCTGTGCATTTTTTTCATGCTCTATACAGTTGGCTATCCTCTTTCGACACAATTCAAAATAACCTTAGTAACTGTACTATTAACGAGACAATTCTTTTAGTATACGCCATACGACAGCATTTTGTCATGCGAACACTGCTATCCTGAATAAATAACTATCAAATATACGCCCATGATTGGATGAATCTTCATCATTTTAAAAGCAAGTCTTTATTTGATAAAGAAATGCTGCGGATGCTGTACTACACCTATACCTTTTATCTTTGCCAAAGTATTGAAACAGCTATTAAATATATATTCCCTATAACAAAAAGCCCTGTCTGAAATCAGACAGAGCTTTTGCAACTTTATGCTTAAGCGAATGACAGATGATTATACGTAAGAGTTACGTGTATAGGACAGCAGAATTTCGACGTTCACGATCGGTACGATATTGCCATTAGATTCAAAAGCATTCGGCAGAATATCACGGCTGTTTACTTCCGGATTCTCGCGCAGATCGGATTCATCAATAATAGCGGTATTATCCAGTTCATCGACCAGCAGAGCTACACGGGAACGACGCAGCAGAATCATTTTGTCGGTTTCTTTGGGACTGTCGTAAGACACGGCGAGCAGCTTGCGCAGATTTACAAGTGGATAAAGGGAACCACGAACTGTGATCAATCCTTCATGCCAGTCTTCTGCAAATGGTAATGGTGTTCCTTTTTTGGCGGGCTGAATCTCGTCAATTTCATTAAAGTTAATCGCATAAGGCTGACTCGCCACATAAAAGACAATAAGTTCGATTTTCATATTGGTTGGCTCCTTGAATGTATTTCTGGCTTATGCATATGCATTTATAACTTATATCGACCAGATCACCATATTTGTTTAATTATTTATTTTTTATATCAAATGTACGTACAACATCAACGAAATGATGTCTTTTTATAAAGCTTGTCCTACAATATTATGGATTCAATATTGCTTTCTTTAAAAAAAAGTGCTAGGATTTAATCAAGTTATGTATGTACTTATTTATTATTAACATTTTTGTTAAGGTAACTTGTACGTACATTATTTTATAATCTTCATGTAAGCGTTACCTGAATATTATAGAATGGTTTAATTTGAAAAAGGAGTGGAAAACATGAATTCATCTCAAACATTTAAAAATCCGATCGTCGAACAGCGTGCTGATCCATGGGTATACAAACACACGGACGGTTACTACTACTTTACAGCATCCGTACCTACATATGATCGCTTGGAGATTCGTCGCTCCGCTACGATCCAGGGTCTCGGAGATGCAGAAGCGGTAACTGTATGGCGCAAGCATGACCATGGTCCAATGAGCCAGCTGATCTGGGCACCGGAAATTCATTATATTCACGGTAAATGGTATATCTACTTTGCTGCTGCAGATGTAGATCATCCGGTAAATGATACATTTACCCACCGCATGTATGTCATCGAGACTGATGCTGCCAATCCATTGGAAGGTGAATGGGTAGAAAAAGGACAGGTTATTACCGAATGGGAATCTTTTGCACTCGATGCTACTACATTCCAGCACAATGACAAGCTGTACTATGTATGGGCACAACGTGATTATGATATCCCGGGCAACTCCAATCTGTACATTTCCGAAATGGAAAATCCTTGGACACTCAAAGGTCCACAAATTATGCTGACCAAACCGGAACTGGAATGGGAAGTTATCGGCTTCCTCGTTAACGAAGGACCGGCTGTACTTAAAAAGAACGGCAAGATCTTCATTACTTACTCTGCAAGCGCTACCGACATTAACTACTGCATGGGTCTGCTGAGTGCCGATGAGAACAGCGATCTGCTGGATATCAATTCTTGGCACAAATCGGATAAACCAGTATTCCGCAGCGCTCCGGAAAATGGACAATACGGTCCGGGTCATAACAGCTTCACTCGCTCAGAGGATGATCAGCATGATGTATTGATCTATCATGCCCGTAACTACACAGAGATCAAAGGTGATCCGCTGCACGATCCTAACCGTCATACCCGTGCCCAACTGATCGAATGGAATGAAGATGGCACACCAAACTTTGGCAAGCCGGTACCGGACGAAGGATTCGTTCACTCCTGATCCTATAAACAGAAATCATACTGTGATTTGCTGCAACGCCTAAATATCATACACAAATAGAGACAATGCTTCATATTGGATAGGAGGTTTACATCATGAAATTACCTAAATGGAATTTCTGGAATTTTGGCGGTCTTTTCTTCTTCTACTTCTTAATCTGGGCGGTTGTACTGGCCTTCCTGCCGATCTGGCTGAAGGAACAAGCCGGCCTCGATGCTGGACACACCGGTCTGGTCTTCTCGGCGATCTCACTGATCGCTCTTTGTTACCAGCCGTTCTTCGGCGTCATTTCTGATAAGCTGGGCTTCCGGAAAAATCTGTTCTGGTTTGTAGTTTGTGCAGCCCTGTTGATGGGTCCCTTCTTCACCTGGGTATTTATTCCGATCCTGCAATTCAATATCTGGGTAGGTGCTATTGTTGGTGGTATTTACCTCAGTGCCGTGTTCCAGGGTGGTGTAGGGGTTGTTGAAGCGTATATCGAGCGTGCCAGCCGTGCCAGTTCGATTGAGTATGGACGTGTGCGTCTGTTCGGTTCTATCGCAGGCGCTACAGCTACATTGATTGGTGGTATGATGTACCTGGCCAATCCGATCAGCATTTTCTGGTTTGCTTCGGCTTCGGCTGCTGTGCTGGGTATTCTGCTGCGTACAGCCAAAGTGGATACATCTTCTTCGGCTGCTGCAGCTGCTGATCCGGCTGACGGTGGTGAGATTACCAAGGAACGGGTATTCTCGATCTTCAAATTGCGTAATTTCTGGTTCCTGTCTCTGCTGATTGTGGGTACAGCCAGCGTCTATGATGTATTTGACCAGCAGTTCCCGAACTATTACAACCAGTTCTTCCCGACTACAGCAATTGGTACACAGCGTTTTAGTGAGCTGGTCTCCCTGCAGACAGCAATCGAAGCTGTACTGATGATCTTCATGCCATGGATTATTAACAAAATTGGTGCGAAAAACGGCCTGATCCTGTTTGGTATTCTGACCTTTGTCCGTATCTTTGGAAGCGCTGTTGCAACCGATACCATTTCCCTTTCTCTGCTGCGTCTGATCGCTGCTGTGGAAATGCCGCTGCTGCTCGTATCCATTTTCAAATACATCACCGGTGTATTCGATGTGAGACTATCCGCTACCATTTATCTGCTCGCATTTAACTTTGCCAAGCAGGCAGCGATCGTAATTTTCTCCAGTATTGCCGGTAACATGTATACCAATATTGGATTCCAGAATACGTATTACTTCCTGAGTGCAATTGTACTGGTTATCACGATTATCTCGATCTTCGGTCTCTCCAATGACAAGAAGCGTCGTAGTCCGGTCGGTGCAGTTCAGCCAAACAGCAAAACCAACATGGTCGCTTCACCAAAAATGTAAACGCTATTTGTAAGCGTTCTTTGTAAGCGATTCACCCCTAAAAGCAACCTTTCCACCATAAATGGAGAAAGGTTGCTTTTTTGTCGGTATTCTCTTGAATCATTTATTGAATCTGGTACAATGTGGTAGTGTCCTGAGCAATACGTCAGGCCTTATTTTACTTGTACAAAGGAGTTAGGAATCTTGAATCCATCTGTTAAAGATCGGCTCTATGCGGTGCTTGGTATTGCTATTGTCTGGGGCGGGGTTGTTCTTATCAAAACATTCAGTGGAGATCTATAGGCGACTGCTTTATCTTCATCCGCTGATGGCTGCAAGATCAATCTCCTCCATTATTGCTTTCTTGATCCATTGCAATCCGAAAAGCCTGACCAGCACGGCTGCTGTCCATTGTACGGCAGTCGCGCTGATCAGGCTTTTGCTTTTTCATTGGTGATTGATCCAGTTGAATGTCTCCACATCTGATCATGACAGTCATAAACAACATCCCATCATTGATGAAAATACTTGTCACATGCACATAAATGCTCTCTGTCTCTGTCTCTGTCTCTGTCTCTGTCTCTGTCTCTGTCTCTGTCTCTGTCTCTGTCTCTGTCTCTGTCTCTGTCTCTGTCTCTGTCTCTGTCTCTGTCTCTGTCTCTGTCTCTGTCTCTGTCTCTGT
>Ga0308161_1000271_pt1 | contig 98035 bp, 103 predicted proteins | sample PhyFR2_FD_201034 | JGI IMG/M metagenome (GOLD analysis project Ga0308161, IMG submission 201034) | Phyllosphere microbial communities from UC Gill Tract Community Farm, Albany, California, United States - DLSLF.R2 | ecosystem: Host-associated > Plants > Phyllosphere > Unclassified | place: USA...
AGATGGATAATTGAAAAAGGATCAACGTTCAGATACTCGATGGTATCTATACGTTGATCCTTTTTGTCGCACTTTTTGAAAAGTATGACCGAAGTTATTTATCTTTTTTATTCATAAAAGGACTATTTAAAAATACATTGATAAAAAGATGCGTTTATAGACTTTGATATTGAAATCGATCCATTCGATTCATTTATTGTGAAAGAATAATCATTTTTGTATACATAACGGTAGTTTAAAAGACAGGAAGTCGAAACTCACATACTTCCTCAGATATAATTTTTAGATGCTTTATCTATAGATATCCCGACGATGCCCGATCTCAAGAATCAATATCACGACTTTTTCATCTTGAATGTCAGCAATCAGACGATAATCACCGATGCGATAACGCCATTCACCTGATCTGTTCGAGACGAGTCCTTTACCATGACGACGCGGATCATCCGTCCCGACCAGATTCTTCTTGATCCAGGACATGATAATCCGCGCTTGTTGGGGATCCATCTTCTTAAGAGACTTTTGAGCTCCGCGCTCAAACTCTACCTTATATGCTGTCATTCTAAATCAAGTTCCTTCATCATGTCATCGAACGAGATCGCTTCTGATTCTTTACGGTGTGCTGCCATCGAATCATGATAGAGTTGTAAATCGATTTCGTCTTCGATACGGTCGAGAACGGCATCACGAACAAGCGTAGAAATCGTAATGTTCTTGGCTTTCGCATATTCTTTGATAAGGCGTGTATCTTGATCATCCAAGCGTACAGAAATCGTACTCATAATCATCATCTCCTTTGTAATACATTGTAATACAATTTTAGATTTTAGTATAGAGGTACGCTCTCATTATGCAAATTCAGAGCTACGAAAGAAGGTATGCGTAATCGCTACCTTCTTTCTTTATATAGTGCGTTTAGAATAAGCGATAGAGGAGTTGCTTCACCTCATAAAAAGACCGTTAGACTGTAAAGTAGACTACAGAAGAGTGAAACAGAGAGCCCAATACCTAAATAGAAGATCTTCATCGAGTCGTCCGTTTTTTTGATCACAAATATCAATAGCCCAGTAAATAAAAGACTAATCATAAATAAAGAAATCGATGCTACGGTGGGTTCGAATCTGATATCGGAATAGGCATCCCGCAGGTTCGGAAAAATCAGTTCTGATAGCTTTCCAGAGCCACTTGTCTTTAGCGTATCCTTTATCGAATGGGGTGGTTCTTGTTGACCAAGCCATGCGGTCGCTGCAAAGATAAACAGCAATAAAATGCCCTCAATCCGTACTCTGGTGCGTTTGATTTTAAAGGCTTGATCGGTTTGGGCATAACTCGCTTTTCCATTCAGGAAGCCAAGGATCAACACAGGAAGAATCAAGACATGTTTCCAGAGTAAGGACTGACCATACGGTAAAATCCAAGATGCAGGATAGTCATCTATACGGATGACTGCGCTCATCAGATAGATGCCAGAACCGACGATCAGTACAAAACATAGCGTAACAAGTGGTTTGAACCACTCTATAAACAACTGCCAATTGTGTTCTGTTTTACTTGAGAATCCGAGTACGAATAATCCGCCCACCCAAATGAATACGGACAGCGCATGGACAGTATGGACGACAATCCCTTCCGCTCCCTTAATACTTGATGCATGACCCGCCCATGCAAGTGTCACGACCATGAAAAATAAAAGGAACAAGCTGAGCGGAATACGCTGCTGACGTTTCGAGAACGTGACAGCAGACAGAAGGACACTTAAAATACTCATCACGATCCAAGCATTTCCTACCTCGAACGTTAAGAGTACGGAACGAAGTGTCATCCAGAACCCAATATCTTCATATAAGTATCTGACGATCCGAATGACGGATGAAGAAAAGAATACAGGAATTAATAGGATGAATAAACGAAGCTGTCGAACAGAAAACGAAACATCCGGTCGATAAGGCAATGGAATCAACTGGACAGCAAAATGTCCGATCAGCCATGCGAGACAACCATAGAGAAGCATGTCACTGAGTACATAGAATAGGTTCATCGTTTACGACCTTTCAAGACGATACGATAGAAGAAATAGACGGCTAATACCAGTAAAATTCCAGCAATCCAAAACGAAGAAGACCCTCCATTATCTGCAGTGCGCGCCGTTTTGTTTTCAAATGTCGCTTTCTGTTTTCCATCCTCTTTCTTTTGTGAATCAGCTGTCGTATCTTTTACCGACGCGCTCTCTTGCTTTTTCGATGCGACAGCAAAGGTATAGGTACCTTCAATCGGGTGCCCGTCCGTCCCGACGATTTTCCAGTCCACGCGATAGCTGCCTGGCGTTAAGAGACGATCCGACTTTAGTTTCAGATTTTGATTTTCCTGACTCACTGTGCCCTGTAGCGGAGTCGAGTCATCCGCTGGATATACACGAAGCGTGCCACCCTCCTCAATTTTCGTTGCAAAGTGCAACACGACGGTCTCGAGAGGTTCGACGGTCTGATTGGCTGCCGGATCGGATGATTCGAGTCCGGTGTGTGCGAATGCATTGTTGGGATAGTAGATGAACGCGCCAACTAAGATACCTAACAGAAGGGCTCGTATTTTAGTCATGTGTGTCACTCCTTCAGCTGATTAATATGTACGGACATCATCATGAAATCGTTCGATGGAGACCACGAGATATTTTGACGCTTACATTAGGAAATGCTAATATGATGATAACATATTAGAGAATACGAATATGAAAAAAGGAGTGAACAATTTGGAACAGTTACTAGAATCATTGGACGTAAAAGCACGAGTCGTTCATGGATTTTCCAATAAAACGCGGTTGCAAATCCTCGAGTGCCTCTCGGAAGGTGAAAAGACTGTCACCGAAATCGTCGAGATTGTCCAGGGGAACCAATCGAACATTTCGCAACACCTCGCCTGTCTGAAAGGATGCGGCTTGATCCAAAAGCGGACCCAAGGAAAGTATGGCTATTACTCCTTACGAAACGAGACGGTCCGTGATCTTTTGCGATTATTCGGCGACTTGACGTTAGAAATCGGACGAGAATCTGCTTGTTGTGCGCATCATATCGAGGGGGAATGAGGGGGATGTCCAGTTCATGCTGTAAGGGTGGTAGCGTAGAAGAAAACGAAACGAAGAAAACCGGAGACCTGTCTGCTTCAGAACAAACGACATGCTGTCATTTAACGAAACCGGAATCTTCGTCTCTTCAACCAAATGAACCCGCAAATAAAAAAAACGATACCTGTTGCTCTGTGCCTGCAACTGAAATCGCTGGAACGATGCTACAAGATGAAATGGATACAGTTTCTGCACACAGTGAAGAAGGTTGTTGCAGTACAACACTGCAAAAGAGCGAGACCTCATGTTGTGCGTCAACTAGGACTCGAGAGTCCGCCTCGTCCGTAGAGCGATTGACTTCGAGTTATCGCGTGGAAGGAATGGATTGTCCGTCCTGCGCTGCAACATTAGAAAAAGGACTTCTAGCTATCCCCCTGTATCAAAGCGTATCTGTCAATTACGGTGCAGCACGTCTGAAAATTGAAAGTGAAGCGGTCCTGGATGACCGACAGCTGGAGAATGACGTGAAGAAGTTAGGCTTTCAGCTCGTCGTTCCTGTAAAAGAGGGAAAAGCAACGGAGACCTATACCGTTTCAGGGATGGATTGTAGTAGTTGTGCGAAGACAATCGAGCAACACTTTCAGAATATCGAAAGTGTACAGTGTGTCTCGGTATCCTTCCCGCGTGGTGAAATGGATATCGCACATCAGTTAGATGCACAGACCGTTCAACAGGAACTGAAAAAAATCGGCTTTGACGGACACGTCAAAGGACAGGCGTCTTCAAAGTCTCCAAAACGCTCATACGAAGGGATGACGATCGGTGTATCCGGTCTGCTCATCGGATTAGGATTAGCGCTACAGACGATGGATGTCTCGTATGTTGCAAATGCCTTCTACGGGATTGCCTTAATATTAAGTGGATGGCGTACTTTCCGGAGTGCCTATTACGCGGTTCGGGCTCGATCGCTTGATATGAACGTTCTGATGAGTGTCGCGGCAATCGGGGCAGCGCTCATTGGAGAGTGGTTAGAGGGCGCGACAGTGCTGTTCCTCTTTGGGATCGGGAATCTGCTTCAAAATCATTCTCTGGCACGAACGCGAAACTCGATTCAGACGTTGATTGAACTTGCGCCGAAAGAAGCGCTCGTACTGACGAAGGACGGGATCCTTCGCCAACCAGTAGAAGCCGTACAAGTAGGAGACCGGATCCGGATCCGGCCGGGAGATCAAGTGGCACTCGATGGTGTCATTTTCAAGGGGATGACGACGATTAACCAAGCACCAATTACCGGAGAATCGGTGCCAGTCGATAAGCATGAAGGGGACCAAGTGTTTGCGGGGACGCTGAACATGGATCGCTCTTTCGATATGGTCGTTGAAAAAACATATCAAGAGACAACGCTCGCCAGCATCATTGAATTGGTCGAAGAAGCGCAAGACAAGAAAGCGCCGAGTGAGGCGTTTATCGACCGTTTCGCTAAAGTCTACACGCCGTTCGTCTTTCTAGGTGCGATCCTCGTGATGATTCTTCCTCCCTTGCTTCAACTGGGGAGCTTTGCAGAGTGGTTCTATAAAGGACTGGAGCTGATCGTCATTGCTTGTCCTTGTGCGCTCGTCATCTCGACACCGGTTGCTATCGTGACCGCAATCGGGAACGCTGCTCGAAATGGTGTCTTGATCAAGGGTGGTGTCTTCTTAGAGCAAGCAGGAAAGATTGAAGCAATTGCATTTGATAAGACAGGGACACTGACAAAAGGAGAACCGATCGTACAAAAATTCATGATCCTTTCAGGTAATCGTGAGGAAGCATTACGTCTGGCACTCTCGCTTGAGCGTCATTCCAGTCATCCGCTCGCAAAAGCGATTGTGGCGTTCGCATCCGAATCTGACGTCATCCCACTCGAGGCGAAGACGATGACGAATCAAGTCGGAAACGGTGTGACAGGGGAATTCGGTCAAGCGACGTATCATATCGGAGGAGTCAAATGGTTTCGGGAAATGGGATACGACGTTGATGCTTTACACGTGAATGTCTCGAGTCTCGAACAGCAAGGAAATACGGTCGTATTACTCGCAGATGAGACACAGCTCCTCGCGTTGTTCTGTCTCACCGATGCTGTCCGAGAGGAAAGTATCGATGCTTTACGTCGATTGAAGGATAAAGTAGGCATCAAGCGACTCGTCATGGTAACGGGGGATAATGCCGGTGCTGCATCGCATATCAGTCAGCAACTCCAGCTGGATGAAGTCCACGCGAATCTGTTGCCACAGGATAAAGTTCACGTCATCGAACACATGAAGCAACAACCGCTACGGACGGCAATGGTTGGTGACGGGATCAATGATGCGCCTGCTTTTGTCACGGCTGACTTGAGCATCGCGATGGGAGGCGCCGGAACGGATACCGCTCTAGAGACGGCGGATATTGTTCTGATGGCGGATAATCTAAACAAATTACCGTATACGTTAGATTTAAGTAAGGCGACACTGACCATCATCAAGCAGAACATCGCTTTCTCAATCTTGATCAAAGTCGTTGCAATGGTGCTCGTTTTTCCTGGATGGTTGACGCTCTGGATGGCGGTCCTCAGTGATACGGGAGCTGCTGTACTTGTTACATTGAATGCGTTGCGCTTACTCCGAAAACGTAAGATATAAATCTGCTATTCGATGAACCAGTATGAAGATAATTTCAAAGCGGAATACAGTGTTGATATAGCAGTGAGTCAGATCATGAATACGATTCACTAAAAAGATGCGTATGTATGACATGAATCTCTGAAGAGGTGTACACTGAGACCATAAGATAAGAACTTTTATAAGAGGGTGGAACTAATGCGATTATCGGTCGCGATGGATTATGGTATCAGTACGATTGTCTACATTGGTCTGGAATCCAAGTCCTCTCGACAACATCAATCAAAATATGTCACAGTCGAAGAAATTAGTAGGGAATGTGAACTTTCTAAGAATCATTTAATCAAGATTGTTCATCTGCTCGGAAAGTCAGACATCTTGCGTACCATTCGTGGTCGAAATGGTAGAATTGTACTCGGAAAGCCTCTTGCTGATATTTCATTGAATGAAGTTATGTTGTTGTTTCAACAGGAGGAAAAAAGAATGAATGGTGGGCGTTTTCGAAATGAATTGCGTGAATTGATTGATCCTCCATTGTTGCGAGCTCGTCAAAACTATCAGGATACACTGGAGCAAACTTCTTTTGAAGAGCTTGTATATCAGATGCAGCGCAAAAGGGATAAAAACTGAGAAAACAAGGAACCGTATGGAAGCTACTCTATAGGTCAAGTATTCTACTTGTTTGTTAAAAAAGTAGACCGTAGTCTTCAGTCGGTGATGATAGAAAAGGATCATTCAGATAGTTCTGGATGATCCTTTTAAAGTTTTAACGAGACTATTCATTTGAACACAGTAGAACTTCATCCTTCATCTTCTTTGTCATGAGTCACTGGTTGATGGCATACACGGTTCCTGCCTCTCCGTTTTGCTTCATAGAGTGCTTGATCAGCTCCCTGCATGATGTCTAGTAGACTCTTTCCAGTAGATTCGATAGATACCTGTGTATGATAGGCTACGCCAATCGATACGGTAACACGGACCGATTTTTCCCCTGTTATTTGATAGTCATGGATCGCACTTGCCTCGCGGACGAGTTCAGCGAGATTATAGGATATGGTCATCTCAGCATCTGGACAGATGATAATGAATTCTTCACCTCCATAACGACCGACAATGAAAGAGTTTGGGCAGTGTTTTCGTATCAGTCCGCTGATTTGACGAAGAATCGCATCTCCTTGATCGTGTCCATATACGTCGTTGATTCGCTTAAAATGATCTACATCGAGCATTAAAATCGAGAAAGAAGCACGAGTCTTCATCAAATGCTGGAGAGATTCTTCCAGCTTTCGCCGGTTGTACAAACCTGTCAAGATATCGATTCCCGCATCTTGGCACGCTTGATGGTAGCGTGCATATTGCGAACGTATCGTTTCAAGGCACGCATGAAGTAGGATACCCGCTACAAAGTTGACCAATATGAAATGAAGAGCGTTCGTGTCGTTCAAATGAGAAGTCGATTCCATGAAATACATGAGAGGTAATGATAGGAGAAGGGTCGTAGCAAGAAGCACAAAAAAACTGATCGACTGCGCAATCATTCTTTTTTTCAAGAACACGATGCCATAAAAAATAAGACCATACGTCAAGATATAACCGAGTACATGCCAAATATCAGTAGTTTGAAAAAGATAGATACCTTGACAGAATTGCAAACAGAATAGCGTAATGAGACCTACTTGATATCCGCCATAATACAGACTGGTCATTAAAAATAAGAAAGTTAAATGAATAGGGAACCCTTCAATATCAATCGTTTTAAGTAGGAGCCAGGCACTTGCTACCATCGTGAACAAGCTAAGAAGAATTAGATGACGCATATCTTGCGTGTTGCGTTTATCGGAATCGAACCAATGAAAGAAAAAGGCACTAGCAATCAGAATCAACAGGAGTGACGATACACTGACGATGAATTGATCGATTGCATGTAGCATCGGAAAAATCCTTTCGTGAGGAACCGTTAATGAGGAGAATGAGATGGTATGCAATGATGTCAGCTTTACAAGAGAGGGCAGAGGTCATGAGAATCAGAAGAAGTAGTCGGTCCGACGCTTCAAAGATACGAATTTGAAACGACCATGCACAAAAATGATTAAATCGATGTATTGTTATTATATGTTTAAGCGTTAAGTATACGATATCATGCTGCATTGCACTATCTATTTTTTCGTTTTTATATTAATTGCAATGTTGAGTGCGATCGGTTATCCAAAATAAACGAGTGATACCTTCTCTAAAAGCTATCACTCGTTTTAAGGTAAGGAAGTTTTTATTCGTTATCCCAATGGGCTTGATAATCCAGAATATATTGACGAAGAGAAATCGGTGCTGTTCCTGTCACTTCTCGAAACTGGTGATTCGTCCGCTTAGTGAGTCCAAGGCTGATCGGGAGGTGTAACATGATCACTTCATTAACGTAACTCTTAGGATATCCTTTTTGAATCATTTTCATCTGGAAGAAAGGGATCGAAGGATTCGTGTAGCGGATTCTTTTACCCAGTAAAAGAGTCATCAGACTCGCTACTTCATGAAAGCCAAACATCTCTTCACCATGCAGCGTATACACACGATTGAAGTGAGCAGCAGGGTGTTCCAGACAATGAATGACGAATGTCGCGATATCTCGGATATCAATCATGCTCGTCTTCCCGAGGCCAGCAGGAGTGATGACTTGTTGATGAAATCGGATGTCATCGCGCATGAATAAATTTAAGTTCTGCATATAGTATCCGGGACGGATAATCGTAAAGGGGATACCCGTCTCTTGAATGATTTTTTCAATCGTATGATGAGGTGTCAGAGGAAAGATCGGAACATCCTTGAACGAAAGATAGACAATGTGCCGCACTGACGTGAATCGCAAATAACGTAAGAATAAATGGAACTTTCGTGTTGATACTTGCGATGGATACATCAAGAAAAGTTGATCGACGCCTTCTAACGCTGGGGCAAATGTTGAGATATCGGAGTAATCCAGATGACGGTATTGAAAGGCATTGCCGAACTTCTCAGAAGCGGTGACTAGATCAACTACAGCGGCATGAAATGGGATATGTTGCTTCATCATCGCATGACCGACAGCCAGACCGACATTTCCTGTGAATCCGGTTACTAAAATTGTCATACATAAAGTCCTTCCTATACTCTTGACGAATGGATGGTCGATGAGAAGCGCTTCGGACAAATCATATCATGAGGTCCTAAAGAAAAAGTGAGGTGGTAAATCGTCCGCTAATTGTTGAATCGTGGTGTGATTGAGCGTATTAAAAAACGAGATCAGTGCAGCATCGCATAGTTGATCTAACGCATGCAACTGATAACGGGTAGTTGGATGGACAAGAGGATGCTCGAACAACGCGACGACCTCTCCGACGCGGATGGTTTGACTGAGTGGAAGAAGTTCAACCCCTCCTTCCCGACCAGCATGGGTCTGTAAGAGACCTGCCTTTCTTAAAATTGAAACGGTCTTCGTGAGATGTTCGTAAGAGATGTCACATTGAAAAGAGATGTCCTTTGTCTTCACATAATCGCCTCTTCGCGTCATCGATTTTGATGTGTGTGCTAAAAAAAGTAAGGTTAGTAAGCCATGTTCCGTAGCAAGTTTCAGTCTCACGGTGACATCTCCTTTCGCTTTCGATGACTTAAAGATTAGACAATTAGGAGGCAATACCGTGTCATGGAAGAAAAGGGTGCTTTCGTCATATAGACGTGCGTGTAGGAGTCATCAAACGTAATCAGAGCAGAGATGAGATGTGCCCGGATATAACGACAGGAAAGGCTTCGCCGTTGCGGCGTAATCAATTCATCTCTTCTCGAGTCGAAGTCGAGCAGTAGTTGCAAAGGATACTCTGTGAAAATTGTCACCTGACAACGAATGCTGAGGCGTTGGTAATAATCGACGATACATTTCTGGACAAATAATGCCCGTTCATGAGTAATCATACGCTTTGCCCTCCACATCGTTTCCCCAGTGGGACAGATGGTCTTTAATATATTGACGAAGCGTGATCGGATGATTGCCAATCAGTTCCATGAAGTGGTTATCTGTCTCATCGGCCAGACCTAATAGGATTGGCACATGCAGTTTGATGATGTCATTGGTCTCCTCGTTCGTCCATCCATGTTGGATCATAAAGGAACGGAAAAACTGGATCGATGGATTCGTATACATGATATCTGTCTCGAGTTCTTCCCCAAGAAGGCTAGCGATGTCATAAAAATTGTACGCCTCTTCTCCACTAATGGTATACATTTTATTGAGGTGAGTAGCCGGGTTCTCTAGACAGGTCATCACGACAGTTGCCACATCACGGGCATCAATCATGCTAGTCTTACCAATGCCAGCGGGTGCAAAGAGATGCGCATGATCTCGTAACATATCTCGCATGAACATGTTTAAGTGCTGCATGTAGTAGCTAGGGCGTATGATCGTATAGGGAATGTCGGTCTGACGAATGACGACTTCAATGCGATGATGAGGTGTAAACGGGAGTGATAGCGCGTCTTTGGCTGAGAGGTATACGATGTGTTGTAGAGCAGTCTGTCGGAGGTAATGAATAAAATATTCGAATGTTTCCAAGTCCGCGTTTGCAGGAAATTCGAGAAAGATTTGATCGCATCCGGCAAGTGCTTCTACGAACGTGGAGGCATCTTGGACATCGAAACGCCGGAACTCGAAATGTGCTCCATATAATTCGGAAGCGGCTTGTGGATCGGATACTCCGATGCAAAAGGGCTGTTCTTCCGCGCGCATACGTTGGCTGACGAGTTGACCGATGGGGGAAGAAAAGTCCGAAATAAAAATCATGGGAAGGTTCCTTTCCTCTCTTAGATGAACGGGGCATCGCTGATGACGGAAAGTAAAACTGGTAAGTACAATACTTATATTAGTTAAATAATACCCTAACTCTCTAACGAATACCGGATAAACGAGAATTCTTTCTGAAAACATGATAATAGATTCCATTTATTCATTTTAAATCCTTAATATGAAAATAAAAAGAATGATAAATCCTTCTTTTTACATAAAAGATTTTATATAACTTTTGAAGATGTTCGATATGTAAGGATAGATATCAAACCTCCTGAGAGTAGCGATGTAACGTTTTTTTCGTATCTGCAAAGTAATACGTTCCTAGTTAGATGTCGTACCTGCTTCTCTATCTGTCCTTTTCATATCACTTCAGTATCTTGAGGAGACGGGGACGATTCTTATTGGGATGATTCTCTATCCAGTTCTTAACTACCTTGGATAAACCTATTGGGTCTTCCGGAAACCGGCACGATAAACAGCAAGCTATCTTGACATTAATCAGGATAGCTTGTTGTTTATCGTTCATAGATTATTTGTCTACTAAGATAACCTTCTATTTCTTGCAATAATCTCGATTCAACTTCTTAGGTTAGTGTCTGCTTTTTCTCAGTAGTCTTTTCTTTTGTACGATCCACTCCAAACAACATGCTTGCTTGAACCTTTTTTGATTTGTTCCATTGCAGGAATGTAAATATTTTTATTGCATGTTCCAGCGTTTTGCATGTTCTTGGATGGACTCCATCATTCCTCGTATGCTTGCAGAGATCCACTTATCTTTATGGATAGCTAGATACGTAGCGATTGAAGACTGATCATGTGTCACTTCAATTCCTTCAAAGAGACCGTTCTGTAGTTCCTCCTTGACTGAAAACTTCGGAACTAATGACACGCCTAATCCATGCTTTACACAGTGTTTAATAGACTCGATACTTTGAAACTCCAAACTTTCTTCTATCTCCATTTGAGTGATTTCAATATACTCGTCGAAAACGGACTTGTAACTACACCTTAGATCGGAATATAAAGCTGTTTTGGGTAGCGCCATGTCGTTAGGACGAATAAACATCATTTGTTCCTTCACTAGCTCTTCAATCTTTAAGTTAGGATGTCCCCAGTCTTCTCGTTCCAAAAGTAAGGCAATATCAATTTCTCCAGATTGAAGAACTTGTGCGACATCATAGTTTTCTAACGACTTTATTTTCAGTTTTACTTTAGGGTACTTCTCCTTGAACTCGATGAGAAGTGGCGGTAAACGACAGATTGTTAATGATTCTGAAATTCCTATCGTCAACAGACCTTGTGGCTCTTCGTCGATTGTCAATGATTCGTTGTATAACTGGATCATTTGAGAGGCATAGGGGAAGAATTGTGTTCCGAAATGGGTTAACATCACTTTTTTACCTAATCGATCGAACAACTGGTTTCCTAATTCAGATTCTAGCTCTTTTATATGAGTAGTAATTGATGATTGTGAATATCCGAGATGTTGTGCAGACTTATTGAAGCTTCCTTTCTCAACGATAGTGATGAACGAGAGCAGCTGTCGTAATTCCATTGATAATCTCCTCCAGATGGTTCAATAAAATCGAACGTTATCTTCAAAACTTTCAATTTTACTAAATCATACGTCTACGTTAGACTAAATTTCAATTGAAAAGTGGAGGAGGAGTAGGAAATGAATAAAGATTTGTTGTTTGATGTTTCAAAAATTAAAGGAGTATCTTTAAAAAATAAAGTGGCTATGGCTCCAATGACTCGGATAAGTGCTACAGAAGAGGGGGGAGTAACGGACAGAATGGTCCGATATTATCGTTCTTTTGCAAAAGGTGGATTTGGTTTGATTCTTACAGAAGGGACATACATCGATGTGGAACATAGCCAAACCTATCACTATCAACCTGGTATTGCTTCTGAAGAACAAGCGAATGAATGGAAGCACGTTGTTGATGCTGTTCATGCTGAAGACGGCAAAATCGTCATTCAGTTGCAACATACGGGTCCGCTGTCTCAAGGGAATCGATTCACTCAAGATACGGTAGCTCCATCATCCGTTCAACCTAAAGGTGAACAATTAAAATTTTATCTAGGTGAAGGTCCCTTCAACGTTCCACGAGAACTGGAATATGAAGAGATGATGAAAATAAAACAAAGTTTTGTTGAAGCAGCGAAACGTGCCAAGGCAGTCGGGTTTGATGGTGTCGAATTACACGGTGCAAATGGATATTTACTCGATTCATTTCTGACAGAATATACGAATGTTCGAGTCGATGAATATGGTGGGAACACGGAGAATCGCGTCCGTTATCTAGTTGAAATCGCTGAAGCGGTAAAGAGTGCTGTTTCATCAGAAGACTTTATCGTCGGAATGAGAATCTCACAGTCGAAGGTAAACGATTATATGTATAAATGGTCTGGTAAAGAAGAGGACGCTAAAATCATTTTTGGGCAGTTAGGCGTATCAGGATTAGATTATCTTCACATTACTGAGTTTGAAGCGTGGCAAACTGCTTTCGAAGGATCTACAGCCTCTCTTGCATCGCTTGCTAAAGAGTATAGTCAGCTACCGATTATCTCGAATGGGCAACTCGATCAAGTCAATCGAGCGATAGATATAGTCGAGTCTGGCGACGCGGATATAATAGCACTCGGTAAGGGGGCGCTCGCGAATCATGATTGGATAAAAAAGATTCAGCATGACATTGAATTGGCCCCATTCGATCAAGAGGCGACGTTGCATCCTATAGCCGATATTAAAGATTTTGAAATCGAAGAATGACAAATTGAAGTAGGTGTCAAATAGTACGCAAATGATGAAAATCAGCGTACTATTTTTTGTGGATTTCTTGGACAATTATGATGAGAGCAGGACCCATAGGGAAAATAGCATCGATATCTATCTTTCGAGAGAATCATTATTAGTTGAATGATCTCTACTTCAGCTTTTCTTAGAAGTTAGCGATAAATTTCCTAAATCACTAAGTCTTCGTCCTCGACGTTTAGAAGTCGGCGTATTCTCACCTAATTTTGATAAATGATCATAACCATTATAAAGTTTAATAATTCCTGTGCTCGTATTGAAGGTCTTTGATACTATTTGATTTCATTGTTTTGTCCATTTTGCACTCCGTCCAAGACCGGATGGAGTGATGACACCTTCCTCCCGTAAGTCACGCAACACGCGATTGATGGTCGCCTCACTGACATCTGGACAAGCCTTCCTCACGTCTGCTTTCGTGAATGGTGTGATTCGCCCTTCAACGAAGCGACGGATCCGATTGTTCTTGTTTTGGCTACCCGTTGTCACCAACCCGACGCGCTCTTCGAGTTCTTTATAGGCAGCGAGAATCGTACTCAACAGGTAATTGATCCAAGGGAATGGATCCTGTTGGTTCTGGTGCCAACGCACGGAAGAGAGACGGAGTGATTCATAATAATCTTCCTTCCGCGATTCGACGATCTTCTCAAGACTGATGTAGCGTCCGACCTCGAAGCCGTACTGATAGAGCAGCAAGAGCGTCAGCAGGCGTGCCATCCGACCATTCCCATCGTTGAACGGATGAATCGATAGGAAATCGAGGACGAACAGGCTCGTCAGGATAAGCGGATCGACATCCTCTTGTTGCCGTCGTTCACGTAGGCTGTCGCATAACGCCTGTATCGCTGCCGGTGTCTCAAATGCAGGGACGGGGGTGAAGCGCGTCCGGCGAGTGCCGTCCAGGAACGTCTCACTGATCTCATTGTCGACGTTCTTCCATCGCCCGCCTACGACAGGGACGAACTTATAGAGCTCTTTGTGTAGCTGTAACAGGATGTTGGCATTGATCGGAATATCCTCGGTTGAAGCATGGATTAGGTTAAGGACATCGCGGTAACCGGCAATCTCTGCCTCCGAACGATCGGCAGGGTCGGCAGATTTTGACATGATGGTCTGCAGTCGACTCTCCGTGACGATGATTCCTTCGATCGCATTCGAGGCTTTCGTCGACTGGATGACGGCGACATCACGCAGCGTATTAAGAATTTGAGGGGCTTGTTGTTTATAGAGATCTTGTTTCCCTTTGTACTCGTTGATCCGTCCGATTAATCGGACGGTCTCCATCGGTAGGGCAAGATTTTTGAGGTAGGTATATGTATAGTCGCGCATTCCTCGCACTCCTTTCACGAAATAGATCAGGTTAGACTAAACATACTCATTTTTATGCTAGATGACCATGTTTATCCTTATTTTAACGTATTTAAAGTCGTTTAAACATAAATAAACATAGTCAAATGACAATAATTTGACTATGTTTATCTATTTACTGACCATGATTACTTTTCTTTAATTCGAGAGTCGAACACTTATGAGTTGTTTGAACGGGACAATCTCAACATGGAAATTTCGTTTGACGAGATGGACCTCCTCTTGCACGTAATCAAGCTTCTCAACGAAGGCATCGAAGTGATAAGTCAACGGACCGTTCATCGCCGTCACCGTGACGATATCTCCGCTGAAGATAGCATCGTTCAACACGTTCTCGATCGTTCCATCGATTGGTCCCTCTGTATCCTCGAATTTAAAATGATGTACCTCCTGATAATAGCGTTTCAACAAACCTTTGTGTTCAGGCATCAGGAAGGGGATCCATTTCTTGTTCCCTCGATCTTCATAACGCATCGGAAACACTCCTTTCTTAAATAAGAACATTTGTTCTTACTGTGTTCCTCTTTTCTTTCATTTTCAATCCGTTTTTTCGATATCACATCAATCCCCCTTATTCATGGATACGAAAAGACAGTGACAAGATACGCATCACTGTCTTTTCGTACTCTGCAATTCAATTGAACAATCGATTTATTCTCCGACCATGCCGTCATGATCGTTATCCCGCATATACTTGTACAGCCAGTGCTTTTCCGTGATTGGCATTGCGAAGCCAGCATTTTTCGCTTCCTGGATCGTCACTTGACCGTTGCCGTCAGTATCGACGCGCGAGACGTCCTCAGTCGTTTTGGTAGCGGAAGTAGACTTCGCTGTCGGTTCTTGTTTCGTCTCCTTCTTCTTCGTCAGACCGAGTGCGGCATTCGTCTCGTCTGGATTACTGTTCTTGAACTGATCGACGACGGTGTTTCCTCCGACCGTGTACGTATACTGATACGCAGATGGAATCATTGTAGACGTATTCGGATAGGTGATTTGCGCTTCAAAGTTCGTCGCGCCACCCGCCTTGCGGATGACGTCCTCCATGTACGCCTGATCACCGTGACGATTCAATGTACTGTCCTGCGGTGTGATGTTATAAGCATTCGAGACACCGCCGAGCGAATCCGCGATGATATGTCCTTCATCAAGGTCCACGCGTTCGACACCAGGAACTTTCGCCTCGTCGGAGTAGTAGCGTCCGTCACTCGTGACGTCTTCCGTTGCATCATCCTGGAGAACGATCTTCTTCGCGATGACACGGATTAACTGACCGTGCTCGTTCGTGAACGCCCAGTATTTCCGGTCACCGAAGCCGATGTCGACGACGACGTTCGCTTGTCGGTTACCAGATAGATCTCCACCATCAACCTCAATCTTCTTGTATTCTTTGAAGGCGTCACTTGCTGGTGTCGCTGTTGACTTCGTTGAGGACGTTGTATTCTTCGTTTGTTTATCCTCTGTAGCATCCGCTGTCTGTTCCGAGCTCTGATTCATATCTTTATTTGCAGTTACTTCTTTTGACGTCGCATCGTCTTGCTGCGCCGTTTGCTCTGTCTTATCCGGTGGAGGTGAGGTCGTCTCCGAATCTGTGCACCCTGCCATCAATAGGACGGCGAGGGGAATCGTTATGTAAGAGAATTTCATATTGGTACTCCTTTTTCGTGCAGTCTTTCGTAACGTCCTTCATTATAACGCGCCTTCTCGGTTCTTGCTGTCTTAATTGGAATCGGTGATGCGGTGAATGATCCTTTCAAAGGCATGGAACAGAGCGGTACCGCTCTGTCTGATGGAAGGGACCGCAAGCCGTCCTGTTTCCGTACTCTAGCTCGCTCCTCGCCGGCGCAAGGGCCATCAAAAAAAGCCGCTGCCGTTCCTCGTCTTCCTCCGCGTTTTGGCTCAAAGCATGCTTTTCGCTCGTGGGCTCCGGAAGCCTTCGTCCCGGTGCGCTGTCCGCTTTTTTTGATCTTTCCCTGCGGTCACCCTTGCCCCGTCTCGCGACGCTCGCTGCGTTCCCGTCAACAGGACGGCACCGTGTCGGACTGCATCCCACTCGCGAAAGGAGCTTTTCCATGAAACTGACTACACTTGTTGAAATCACCCGTATCCGCCAAGAGGTCCGCGAACCAGACGTCGCGCTCGAGACGACGCACATCACGTCACCCGAGGACGCGTTCTGTGTCGCCAAACGCTTCATCCAGGACGATGACCGTGAGGTGTTCCTTGTCATTCTACTCAATACGAAAAACCGGGTTATCGCTGTCCATCGAGCGCACGTCGGTAGCATCAACTCGAGCGTTGTCCACCCCAGAGAAATCTTCAAGTCCGCCATCCTCAACAATGCGACGTCGCTCATCGTCAGTCATCAGCATCCGAGCGGTGACCCGCATCCATCACGGGAAGACATCGAGGTGACCGAACGGCTCGTCGAGGTCGGACGCATCGTCGGTATTCAGCTTCTTGACCACATCATCGTCGGTGCCGGAGACGAATACGTCAGCTTGAAGGCACAAGGTGTGCTGTAAAGAGATGATAGAGCGTAGACGGACGGGACAATCCTGTCCTGTCCGCGCGCAAGAGCATGGACGAAAAACGGCGTCGTTTTTCTTTTGAGAGAGCGCAAGCGAGTAAGGAATGGATTCGTCCCGAATCCAAGGGCAATGAGAGACCCGCAGTGGACGGATCCACTGCGGGTGAGAAAGTACATCTGGTCTGTTCTATGTAGAAGGGTGTCATGGAGGATACAGTAGTGAGACAGTAGTGTAGTGTACGAAGGTTCGAGGAGAGATAGCTGATTGAAGTGAATCGATCCTCTTGTAGATAGGTAGTGATGCTCTTTCTACTGGATGTACAACAGAAGAAGAATTTTCGGGCTCATGCGTGAGGCTGTAGGCTGCACGCAGCGACATCCTCATCGCACCGCTGCCCTCCTGCCGGACCGATAACGAGAGCTGCACATCGCTTGCGCGAGGCATCTCTGCGTTCCTGTTCCTTACGACGGAAGGCACGGAGCGTTCCATAGAATTCTAAAAAGAAAAATAAAAGGTTAGGATTTAGTCGAAGGAATGGCATACTAAAGGAAAGAGGCTTGTCCACGTATGAGATCGTCGTTAGTTCTTCGATCGTGAATGATGTATCGTATGCGAGGATATTTAAAAAGGAGAAACTACATATGAACTTTGATGGATCGACTGATGTATTCGGTGCAGCACTTACAAATGTCAATCTACTTTACCTCGTTCCGATTGCATTCGGACTTTTCTTATTGATCGATTTCTTGTTTACAAAAGAAAAGAAGAACTTTTTGAGCCGAACAGGTAAAATGCTTTTGGTTCCGTTCATTCTGATCGTAGGTGTCCTCATTTATCTCTATTGATTCGATGTGCGTAGGAAGAATGATTATTTTTATGGCAGAAACGATCTTAAAAAGGTCGTTTCTTTTTTTATGCGTGAAAAATTAATCGTGCATTGTTTCGTAACGACTCGGTTATCTTACATATCACGTCGCTTATCTTATCTAAGGTAGTTCGTACAGCTTCTTAAATCATTCTATGCTGTGCTTAACAAAACATTGAGGAGTGGAGTACATGAGTATAGTCGAGATGTTTGAGGTCATGGATCAAGTAAAGGGGAAACAGATACCAGATAAGGTGACATTGATCGATGCCCAGCTTCGATTCGTGCGAGAAGTGGACGGTTCGATCGAGCACGTGACATGGTTCATCGATGTCGATCGATTGACAGATTTTATACAGACACACCTTATCAAACAGACCCGTTAAGGTCTGTTTTTTGTATATCGCTCCACATATCGGCTGACCTATCAAGAAAAATGAACGGGTGGGAAAAATGACCAACTTTCTCCTGATATTCACTGTATAATGAAGACAACTTAAAAATCAGGATTGGAGCGATGAAAAATGAAGAAGAAATGGATGGGTGCTAGTTTAGGGCTCGCAAGTGTTGGGTTACTCGTTGGACCACTACAAGGCGCAGAAGCGGCGACACCGAAAATCAAGGTCCACTATATCGATGTCGGTCAGGGTGACGCAATCTACATCAAGATGCCGAGTGGTGAAGACATCGTCATTGATGGTGGCAACAAAGGGAAAGGCGATGAACTCGTCGCCTATCTGAAGAAACAGAAGGTCGGCGACATCGAAGTGTTGATCTCGACGCATCCGGATGCCGATCATATCGGTGGTCTTGATGAGGTCCTCGACTCGTTCAAGGTTAAGAGCGTTTATGCACCAAAGGTCAAGCATACGACACAAGCCTACAAAGATTTCTTGTTGGCGGTCAAACGCGAGAAGCTGACAATCAAGACAGCAAAGGCTGGCGTCTCGCTTCCGGTCAAAGGTGTGAAGGCACAATTCGTCGGACCGGTTAAAGACTATGCGAAAAGTGATCTGAACAACTGGAGTGCGGTCTTACACGTCGCCTACAAGAAGAATACGTTCCTGTTCACGGGAGACGCGGAACTGAAGTCGGAACAGGACATGATCGCGAAGAAGAAGACACTGCGTGCGGATGTTCTCAAGGTCGGACATCATGGAGCGAAGACATCGACGAGCGCGACGTTCCTCAAATACGTCAAACCGAAGTACGCCGTTATTAGTGTCGGGAAGAATGCTTACGGACATCCGACGAAGGAAGTCGTGACAAACCTAAAACGTGCGAAGGCGACGATGTTACGGACGGATAAGAGCGGCACGATCGTCTTCGAAGGGAATGGATCGTCCTACACGATCAAGAAATCGAAATGACGAAGCGAAAAGGGATCATCGACCGGATTGAGGGGAAGTGGGTCGTCGTCGAGTTCGAAGATGGGATGCGCGACATCCTGGTTTCCCGCTTCCCGATGACGGTGGAGTCGGGCGATGTCATCTGGATGGACGAGTATGGTCATATCGAGAAGGATGACCAAGAACGGCAGCGACTCTCCGGTGAAATTGATAAGTTGATGGAAGAACTATGGGAAGACTAAAAAAGAAATGAGCTGAAGCAGATGAATAAGTTAGGAAAAGCGGTCGTCATCGTCGGGTTAGGATTATCACTCGTCGGATGCGGCACACAAGAAACGGTTGAAGATCCACCTAAAAAAGCAGCGAATCCGACTGAAAAGGTCGATGTAGCAGAAACGAAAAAAGAAGATGTCTATTTCAAAGACGACACGTTAAAAATTGACATGGCGACCGTCAAGATTCTTTCGACAGAAGTGCTTGAGCCAAGTAAAGAGTATTTCCGTGAGAAACAGCAACTCGTCTTCACGTACGAGACAACGAATGATAGCATGAAGCCACTTAACGGGATGAATGTCTGGATTGCCTGCTTTGAAGCGACACAGGAAGGAACGGATACGATCAATAAGTTAGAGGTAGGCATGACACCACAAGAAGAGAAGTATGCCTCTTATTTAGAGCATCAACTCGATGACATCAAACCGGGTGGTACTGCGAAAGGAGTCATAGCTTACGATATCGAGGATCCGAAGGCAGTCGTCACCTTAAAAGCGACTCAAGGATTAGCAGGGAAAGAACTAGGTGAAAAGAAAATTGAATTGAAATAAATCACTATTTTTAGTGATGAGAAAGAAGCAACGTGAAGTTGTTTCTTTTTGTTTTTTTTTTGTATTTTTGTTGCAAATGCAATAAAAAATATTTAAAGTAAAGGTAATTACTTAATGACGCATATAGAAGCGAGGTTCTTTATGAAAGAGATTCTAAGAGAAATCGGAATGATAGCAAGAGCCCTAGATTCAATCAGTAATTTGGAATTTAAAGAACTCAACCTATCCAAAGGGCAATATGTATACATCGTGCGTATCTGTGAGAATCCTGGCATTATTCAAGAACAATTGATTGAGTTGATTAAAGTGGATCGTTCTACAGCAACAAGAGTATTACAAAAGTTAGAAGCTGGCGGTTTCATCGAAAAAAGACCGGATGCCCTGAATAAAAAAATCAAAAAAATCTTTCCGACAGCTAAAGGGAAATCAATTTATCCATCGATCATCAGGGAGCATGAACACTCGAATGACGTTGCATTGACAGGTTTTTCTGAATCTGAAAAAGATGAAGTCTTCGAATATCTTCATCGTATACGAAAGAACATTGAAAAGGACTGGGAGTACGTGAAAAAAGGAAACAAACGAGACTATTAAGAAAAGAGGATTCGACATGATTAGAACTTGTACTGAACATGATGTGAATACGTTACGAGAGATCAGTATTCAAACCTTTTCAGAGACGTTCGAGCATGATAATGAAGAGGAGCATCTCCAAGCCTATTTAAAAAAAGCATATAACATCGAAAAATTACGCAAAGAATTATCGAATCCAAATTCATTCTTTTACTTCATTGAACACCAAGAGAAGATTGCCGGCTATTTGAAGGTAAACGTAAAGGAAGCACAAACGGAGGCAATGGGAAAGAATGCATTAGAGATTGAACGAATTTACATTCGAAAAGAGTTTCAGAAGCTAGGACTTGGTAAAGAGCTGTTAAGTCATGCGGTTGGCGTTGCAAACGAGCAACAGGTGAACACGATTTGGTTAGGCGTATGGGAAGAAAATAAAAATGCGCTAGCCTTTTATAAAAAGAGTGGTTTCGTCAAACGTGGTCAACATTCCTTTTTCATGGGAGAAGATGAACAAATCGATTGGATCATGGAAAAGCAGCTCTCGAAATAAATCATAAGGAGAACAGGTAGATGTATATTCCTAAATATTTCAAAGTGAATGACTATGAAGAAGTCTTAGCCTTCATGAAAGAGCACGCATTCATTACATTAGTGACGATTCAAGACGGTACGCCTATCGCTTCACATATTCCAGTTCATTTATCGGAACAGAACGATACCATTATGATTACAGGTCACTTAGCCTACGGAAATCCCCAATGGAAAACACTGGATCAAGAAACGAACGTATTGATGATATTCCAAGGTCCTCACGCTTATATTTCTTCTTCTTGGTATCAAGAAGAGAATGTTCCGACATGGAACTATCAATCTATACATGTTTACGGAAATACCAAGCTATTGAATGAAGATGAGTTACGACAGGACTTAAGTTCCATGATGTTGCGATACGAAACAGGACGAGAGAATGCATCTGTATCCGAAGAAACAATGAAGATGTTGATTGAAAAAGAATTGCCCGGTGTTAAGGGATTTCAGTTTGAGGTGACAGATATCCAAGCTAAATACAAATTGAGTCAGAATCGCAAAGCAGAAGATTATATGAATATCATCGAACAATTGCTTAAAGAAAAAAAGACCCATTCGACAGAAATAGCGCATCAAATGAGTCGACTTAAGCAAGGCGATACCAAGTGACATGATACTACTTGAAAGGACGTATCTAGAAATCAGATGCGTCCTTTCTGGTTATCCTCTTAAAAGGGTTTCGGCTTTTTTCTCTGCCGTTTTCTCATCTGTCCAGTCCATCTCGGATAACATACTTGCTTGAACCTTTTCAATCTGTTCACGCGTATAGCCAAGTTGCTCCATTGCGATGGCAGCATAAGCAGTTGCTTGGTTGTTAGTCATTGTCAATCCTCCGTCTTGTTTGTATTGTCAGTCTTATCCTACTTTTTATAGTACTTGATTTTAAAAGAGGAGCGAACATATTTTTAACGACTACGGAAATCTTGTTCGGGTACATTGAAGTGACGCGTCACGATCTGTCGGACCTTTTCTAAGTCACGATCTTCGGTCGAAATCATCTCGTCGTACCACGCCTTTTCGAGTACTTGCTCGGTCTCCTTACTGACGACTTCTGTGTTCAGGATATGATGAAGCGGTCCTGAAGCGTCATCGAGGATGCGGAAGTGTTGGCTGATCGGTTCTTCTCCCGGGATGACCAACGTATAGGCGACGGTCTCGTGTTCGTCGAAGTCACGGTCGTTGGCTTTCGCGAACGGTTCGAAGAAGTCTGTCGCCCCATGTACCAGCATCATAGGTTCTTCGAACGATGATAGGTCTTGTTGTGTATCCTGCTTAGCGATACTCGTCAGGTAGACACCGACGTCTTCTGGTGAATGTTGCATGATCCGCTCCAGCCGTTCGACTAACGGTAACTCGGATTCAGTGATCTGAGCATTCTGTTCGATGTGCTCAATCATTATAATCGGTGACGCTTCGCGTTCCAAGACTTGCTCCTGCTCGAGCGAGGAATGGATATCGCGGATGAAGTGCCCAGCTGTCTGATGAACTTCGTGCAACAGGTCCTCCTTGTCACGCAAGTCTCTGCCTTGCGTCCAACTGGCGAGATACGATAATGAGAACTCATCTGTCGGGAAACCAAAGTGTGCTGCTACCGTGTAAGCGACCATCTCCGCTTGAAACTCCTTCTCGTGTGGATTCAACTCGATTCCGCGCTGTTCGTTCCGGTCCATGTTATGCAGATTGGCATGGGCAAGTTCATGGATCAGGACAGTGACGTTTTCAATATCCGAGTTCCGCGGATTCAAGGCGATCGCGTTCAATTCTGGATAAAAGCATCCTTTCGCGGTACCGAGTTCGTTCAACGGTTGATCGAGTAATGTCACGTCTTGTATCTTGGCAATCCCGTTCAACGCGCGGCGAAATGATTCCACCTCACGAATCGATCCGTTCCGGTGATAGGAAGCAAACAGTTCAGAGACCTCGAGTCCCTTCTCCCGGGCATCGGTCTGCGTGTACTCGAAGACGTGACCAATCTTATAATACATCGCTTTCCGCGTCGGAAGATTGCCTTCTTTTGCACGCTTTTGCTCCGCCTTTGTCGCGTCCTTCCATGCCACCCAATCCGTCTCTCGTTTGATGAACGTTACGGGGGAGGGGACGAATATCTTGATGCCTTTCTCACCCTTTTGGACTTGGACACCTTGCTTCTCCCAGTAGGCATAGGAACCGACAGCACGTGCACCTTGGAACTGCTCCTCGATCAACAGCATGTTCCGAGTTGAGTAGCGATGGAACCGGCTCATGAAGTCGAGATGTTCCTTGATGCTCTCCTGACTGACGAAGTGAGAAGCGAGCTGTGTCTCCATCTTGTCGGTCAACGCTTGTACTTCCTTCTGATAATCCTCACGTGTTTTCTTCTTGTATGCCATGTATCTCACGCTCCTTCAGACGAGAAAGACGAATCGGCAGCACCTTCGAAATCTTCTAGTTCCTGCAGAACAATCGGGTCGGTAGCGAGTCGGTTCAGTAGTAGATGACGACGATCACGTGATACCGGTAGCAACAACAAAGATTCTTCCTGCAAGAGCTGAAGGAACGCTTGTTCATCCTGAGAAACCGGAATATCATAATGCGCTTGATGAATCATGACAGTGACGTGGGTCGGATGTAATTCGAGAAATGTCGCGAGTGTGAAGGCTTCTAGTCGTTTCATTTGTGGATCATCCTTTCTTCATCCGAGTGTTTATGTTGCTTGCGCTGGTCGATTCGTTTTTTGACAGCCGTCTCTGCCGTCTCGAGAAACGAAGGACGGTATTCAGTCGTCGGGATGATATCCTCGATGCTTTCCGTCTGCATCAAGGCTTGTACGAGTTCGATCAACACCTGTGTTTGAAGATCTGTTTGTTGGACGCTCTTTCGTAATGGAGAGAGGCTTTTTATAATCTGTTCTTCCCAGAATGATGTCAACTCTTGCTCGATCTGTTTCGAGACGGAACGACTGACATAGTTCAAATCCCATTGCTTTTTGATCATCTCCTGATAATCGCGGATGATATGATCGATTGCCGGACCGATCCCGGACAACCGTTCTCTTTCCCGGTATTCCTCTAAGAATTCAGCAGTCACAGCACTCATCTTGATCCGGACTTGTTTGGTTTCCTCCATTTGTATGCTCCTTTCATTTACTATTCAACTCGTTCAATAGTTAAATACTTCCTGAATAAATAAATCATGAATGATACAATGAACATCTAAAAAAGATTGAGTGAGGTAATATCTATGTCAACATTACACATTTATAAAAAAGTAAAAGTCATTGATGCACCTATCGACAAAGTATTTGATTATTTTTCTAAGATGGAGCATATGCGTAATTGGAGCAGTACGATTGAAAACTATACATTTGCTGAAGGAGATCCGGCTGAATATAATTACGCTGGTCAAACGTTTCGTGTCGTACAAAAACATAAAAATAAGACTTTTTCTGCTGATGCTTGGGTGGAAGAGATTCGTCCACCTTTTTTCATCGATGTCCGAAATAAAGACGAGTTAGGTATATCGATTGGTCAGTATGAATTTCGTGCGAGACAAAACCAAACAGAGATGCGAATCACTGTATCAGCAGAAATATTCCACTGGTATCATTCGTTCCTTTATAGACTCGCTAAACCAGGTTTGAAAAGGCTCTACAATAAAGAGTTTCGTCAATTAAATGACTACGCTATTGAAATGAGTCATCGATAACACTAGACATTGTCCGTCATCCTGATATTGAGAGGGTGACTTTTCTTTTATCGATTGTGATCGATTTCTTGCTGAAGAAGTTCAAACGCTTTTTGATTTTGTATGTGTTCCCATTCATCATTCATGTGTCGTCCGATTCGATAAAGTGTCTCTTGCATGATCCGCTCGCGTCGAAACGCTGATCGGATTTTTTTTTTAGGTGAGGATGTATTCGTCTTCGCAAGCTTCGGGGACGACTTATCCGACTCACGCATCTCGGACAGGATGGCGTTTCCCATCCGCATGTAGAGATCCTGTTCTTTCGTCTTCCGATAAGCCGATGCTTGAGATGCCGATCCGTAACTTCGCTCGTAGAATGCGACCTCGGTATCGATTCGTTGCTTGAACGCGGCGTGTTCTTTCTCGAAGTGCGTCGCAAGATACATATCAGTGAATTGATTGAGTGAAGGACGCAGATGTTGCATGCTGTTCATGTTGTAATACCACTGCCGCTTGTCGTCCGGTAATTGTTTCTGAATCGTTTTGTACTGTCGAACGAGTTCCGGATGTAGGACGCGGTTCGGAACGGATAGTGTTGAACGATTCCGTTTGTGAGCCAGGACCTCATCGCGGATGAAGGCATTCAGTTTCTCTTGTTCACGTGTCCGGTCGGCAAGCGTATGGACGACTTGCGCCTTCATCTTCTCAATTGTTTTGGGTTTGCGTTTGCCGCGTTCACGTGGATGAACCGTCTCGACCGTCGCGATATGGACGTGGATGTTATCCGTGTTGTAATGGATCGCAGCAGTCCACGTCGCATGTAGCAGCTGTTCCTTTTCGATCATGAGCGCGGTCGCGTTCCGTGTCGCCTGCATCAATCGTTGTTCATCGATGTAACGGTTTTCTTTGACGCCGACTTCTTGTAACCATGCTTCGTCGAACGAGATGACGTCTTGCCAGAGGATGCTGCCGTTTTCCTGTGCCCGTTGGAAGGTTTCGCGCAATTGCTCTCGTTCAGTCGCGCTCAATCGGTCTTGCGTCGCCGTAAAGAGACCACTTGATTTCAGTTCGTCTTCCATATAGTCATGATAGTTCTCGAATTGATGCGATCGTGCTTTTGTCTCCGGACGATCGATATAACTGAGGTATGTCGTATAGCGACGCGCACGTCGTTTTGCTTGTGGCAACTTGAACTTCGACTTGATGATGACGCCAGGAATGTTAGTCATCTTGCATCACCTCACGGAAGAGTTTGCTCAATACTTCGAGTTCGGTTGCGCTCCGCTTGAGATGTAAGGTGTTCGCTTCGAGCTGTCGTTCGAGGCGTGCGACCTGTGTCGACTGGATACCGTCCGCGCACCAGGTCGTCAACAATCTTTTCAATAATTCTTGTCGGGAACACATCTGTTTCTCCGCCTGTTCGTCGAGTTGTTTGACAAATCTGGGGTCGATGTCACGAATCAAGAGATCCATTCGTCTTCCTCCTTTCATCAGGAAAGTCGGTCTTAATGATTTAAAAAATGAAAAGTTTTCCGAACAATTCACTCGTTCCTCCTGTCATTAGAAGTGAGAAAGGTGATACCACTCAGACAAGGAACGGGGGGATCAACATGCAGTCAATGATTGAACAGAGTTACGTCCTTGGAGAAGCCGTGAGCGTCTCCTTGATCGTCGAATTTCTAAAACATATCTGGTCGAAGATACAGCATCATGAAATGAAAAGGTTCGAAAAATGTGACGTAACAGAATCGAGTTAAGCGCTGATGAAGATTGATGAAATGGATAAATGTGCGTTAGTTTTTTGAAAGCTAAAAAATCAAAAACGGTTCAATTGCGTGAAAAAGAGCATAAGGGGAAACTGCTATCACTCAGCGTGCTAGCCTAGGCGGAGCCTAGTGTTTCCCTGATATCATCAAAATCGCCAAAAGGTCACACCGCGTGCCACTAAAAACCGCATTTTGGCACGGTGTTTGCCACCTTACCATTTCATTTCACGTGCTTTAATGCGCAGCTGATCTTGTCTTTTTTCTTCTTGCGTGAGTTGTTTTTTCAATTCTATTTGTCGTAACAGTGCGTCTTCTTTGTCCTGCTTCAGATTGAAGATTTCATCCTCACGTTCGACTTGTTCATCGAGTGTCAGGTCGGGTAAGGTGGCTTGTTTCATCTCAATGTCTTGTTCAATCTGTTGGATGAGGGAAGCTAGTTCCGTCTGTTCACGTTTCGTGTTCTTGATTCGTTTTTGACTTTGCAGGTGCTCATCAGCGAGAAAAAGTTGTGCATAATCGTCCGCTTGTTGAATAGAAAGTGATGTCTTTAAGACGCGTCGCTGATCCATATAGAGTGATTCGACGAGCGCGTCTTCTCGCTTCGTAGCACGCAGCTTCTCGAGTGACTGTTCAGGCTTAATGACATACAAGCGGAGTGCTAGTTGGTCGAAGTTACGCGGTACATCTTCGATTTCGAAGACGTAGTGCTCGTCCTGCTGATAGACGACACGTACATGTTGCTCATCCGTCGGGCGTTCCTTATAAGCGATACGCGTAACAAGTCTCGTCGCGTAATCTTGAGGTTGATCGAACTGGAGACGGATGCGCATTTGTTTTCGCTGCACATCATGGGACCAATCGAGAAGCGTGACGGTCTGTCCATTCGTTAACCGTTGTTCTTCGCCGATGGGTGTCGCATTGATCGGTTGTTCCTCGGCAAAGAAGAGGGAAGAGAAACCGAAAAACAGAAAGCCAATCAAGAAGAATAGACCTGTTCCGAGATACAAGCGCGACCAGTCACAGGTCAGCGTCTTTCGTTTTCTTGTCTGCATTTAGACACCTCCTGACGTGTGAAGACTCTTCATCTGATCGACGATGTAACGACCGTCTTGATGCGTAAAGGTCAGTTCAACTAACTCATCGGACGTCTCTTCATAACCATTGGCATCGATCGTCAACGTCCGTTGGAAGCGGACAAGGCAATGCTCTGGATCGTCCCGACTTGGAAAGACTTCAATGTCCGAGACCGAAGCGGAAAACTTATCATCGCTTCCGCTACTCGCGAACAACGTCTGTTTGATGGACTCCGACATATACTGATCGGCTTGTCGTTTGCGTGTCGGATAGGTCCCATCTTCCCATGTGAAAGCGAACGTAATGAAGCGTTCCGCGCTCTTAGAGATGGTCGAATTGTGCTCTTGCTCTTGTTCATTAGTTGAGATGGGCGGATCTGACACTGTCGTTTTTGGTAACACCTTCTTCTCGTCTTTCTCGACGATTCGATGCGATTCATCTGCTGCCATGGAGCGATATTGATAGACATTGGCACTAATCGACAGCAGCAAATAGAACAACACGAGCCACAGGAGATGACGATTCGTCAATGCCATGATGAATCCCTCCTTATAGCGAGAACAGTGGTGCTGGATCAATGTGTCCGGACCAATCACTCGTCTTGAATTCGATGTGCAGATGATTGCCCGTCGAACGTCCGGTCGAACCGCACATCCCGATCGCCTGCCCGGCTTCGATCTTTTGCCCCGCCTTAACCTGGCGTGCAGAAAGGTGGGCGTAAGCGGTGATCCAGTCGCCTTGTTTGATTTGAATCAGTTGCCCATACGGTCCGCGTAGACCACTATAGGTGACGGTACCGGAACGGACGGCGTGGACGGTATCGGTATCGTGACAGCTGAAATCGATGCCCGTATGCACGTCCGTCTTTCCGAAAACAATCCGTGATCCGAATCCCGATGTCATCTGTAGCGGGATGTCGAGCGGAGCATGAAGTTTTCCTTTGATCGGTCCTGTCTTGCCTTCCGCTAGTACGGTCGGTGTCAGATAACGGAGGACAGCATCGACATATTCGATATCGCCATAGCAGGCTTGATGCTCGATCGCGCTCGGACGATGACACTGATAGATGCCGCTCTTCTTGACGCGTTGGTACATCATCTGTGAAAAAGAAATCGCGAGTTGTTTCGTATAGCGTCCGCCATTTTCTTGGACGTAATCGATGAAGCCACTCCCGAAGTTGTAACTCTGGAGCGTCAGCTTGACGTCCTCATTCGCTTGCCGGAAGACAGATGCGAAGTGCTTCACGCCGTAACGAATGCTCTCGTCGGGCGAGGTGATGCAACCAATCCGTCCGCACTTCGATTCACTCGCTTGCATCGGATCGTTTCCGCGTCCGCCGCTTTCCTGCATCATCAACGCAAGGACGACGTTCGTCTGTCCCTCAAGCTGTTCTTTCTTTAATTCACGTGCGATCGCTTCACGGTATTGTAAGACATCATCACTGACTTGCAGGCTCGAGTCCGAGTAAGCGATCGGTGTTTCCGTTGCTTGTTCGTTCTTAATCCCGGTCAACGTATCGAGAATCCCTGCGACGATGATGATCAGTAGGAGAAGCAGAAGCGCGATTCCGAGAGCGATCAGACGATACTTTAAGGTCAGAAGCCGCCATTTCATCCGGACGGCGACGCGTGCCGACTGCCGGACCGTACTCCACATCAGGCACCACCTCCGAACAAGGTCAGCTCCTCAGGTGAGACATCGACATCGAAGATCAGCGTCTTCACACCGGAGATACTGAGGACGATCCGTCCCGTCTCGAGCGACGGAATCAACCGCGTTTCACTCTCGGTCAACTGTCCGTCGAAGACGGTCTGGATCGTCGGGATGCTCTCGGCATCCTGCTCGCCGATGAATTTATACTGCGTCAGCTGGAACAACGTCTTGACGTTCTCTGCGTTCTCCGACTTCGAACCGGTCGGGACGAAGTCCGTGATCAAGTGCGAGGCGAAGAAGATGCCACCGAAGTATTTCCGTGCTTCCCGCATGAACTGCTGTAGATAAAGGATAGCGGGTTGGGCGATGTCACGCGTATTGATCAGATGATGCGCCTCATCGATGACAATCAAATACTTAAAGGCATCCTCGATCAAAAGCTTGCCCTGGTTGTAGCTACGGAGTTGTCCGGCACCGTTGAGGATCATTCCGTCCCACAGCATGTTCATCAGATTGAAGACCTGTGCCTGGAAGATTTCATCCTTCAAGTTCGTCAGGTTGCGTAGCGGGAATGAGACAATCGCTTCCTCATCGAATCGTTCGATTGAAGAGTGTCCGTCGAAGATGTTGCCGTAGTTGTGGACGAGATTCGTGATCGCGAGCTCGATGTTCTCGAGCCGTCTGACACGGTTCGGACTGATCGTCTCGCGAATCGTCGTCCGCGAATCGTCCGCATATAATTCGGAGCGGACGAGCGCCAAGAAGTCAGAGAAGATTGGATAAGTGTTCGCTGGATGCGTCGTGATTGGCGCGTCACCGTCCTCGTTCCAAAGCCCTTTCTCGAGGTAGAGTTGCCGGAGCAGGATTTCGAACTCGTTCGCTTCTTCCTGTGTAGCTGCTGGATTGATGTAGTGATAGAAGACCGCGATCTTCGATAGGTGTTGCATGAACGAGAGCGCCTCATCCGCAGAGCCGTCAGCGTGCGTCACCGTTTTATAGACATGGAGTGGATTGATCCGTCCCGCGGAACCGTCGAGGGCAATCTCCTTTCCACCCAGTTGCCGGACGAGGTCGGAGAACTCACCCGTCACGTCCAAGATACGAACATGATTCCCTTTGATGGCTTGATCGAGGACCGTCTTCTTGAGCAATGTCGACTTCCCGGAGCCCATCTTGCCGATCATCAAGGCATTATAGAACTTCCGCTGCTTGTCCTTGTGGAACAAGTCGAAGATGACGCTTCCGTTCGTATCGGTCGTCCCGTAGTAGGTCCCCGTCGGATCCTGTAGCGACGTGAAGTGGAACGGATAACCACCTGCGATGGAGAGCGACGGAATCTCTTTGCCACGACGACGATTCGGTAGTTTTTGCTGTTGCTCGTAGCTGAGGAACAGGCTCTGCCATTCCCATTCCTGTTCGTTCAGGAAGACGGTTGCGCGGAAGTTCCGTGCCTCGAGTTCTTCCATTACGTCCTGGATTTGGCGTTCGAGTGTGTCGAGTGTCTTTGCTTTGACGTAGAGCCGGAGATGTAAGTATTTCATCGTCTCGCCTTGCGTGATCTGTTCGTAGAGTTCGTTCAATTCCTTGTAGGTCTCGCGTGCATCAATACGGTCAACGTTGTCCTTCGCATTCTCGAAGCGCGTATTCTGCTCGGCCATCGACTTGTTGATGGTCCGGATCATCTCTCGCTTGTCCGCTGTCCCGATGTCGAGTGTCGTCAAGACACCGGGGAGGTTGAGGAGGGGTTCGAGCCAGAAGTCGTAGACGGTCGATTGATATTTATAGACATGGAGGCAAGCGAGATAACCGTCACCGGTCCGGATATAGTTCGGTTCGAAGCGGAGTCCACCTTGCGGCTGGATGGCTTGGACAAAAGTCGGGTTGTAACCATCCTGTCGTTTGATTGTCTCCGGGTCTTTCTTCCGTAGGAAACGCGTACGCCACATGACGCCATCACTCCTTTCCGTCTTGAGTCGGTTTCGTATTCGGGTTGTGTAGCTGGAACAACACATGGATCTTCTGTTCGAGCGTCAGTTCGACCATCGGGTTGCTGCGTCGAAGCAGTTTCGTCAATTGATGCTTCCGTTCCCGCAACATTGCCTCATCCGGGGCATAAAAAAAGAGGAGATAATCGCGATTGGTGCGATGCTCCTCGAGGTAGATCAATTCTTGCTTCTTCTTTTGCAAAAACGGATGATAGGCGGCTTTTTGATTTTGCCGAAGCTGTCGTTCGATCTGCTGTTTCTGTTTCTCCAAATTAAGCGGTGTATTGAGCGGAATCACCTTCAACGGATGAATATATGCCTGCAACAGATAGGCGAGGGAGAAGATATCATGGTCCTTCTCCGTCTCGGACAACCCGTAGATATCCTTTGAAGTCAGCTGAATGATGTCGCAGAATGTCCCGTCCTGCATCTCGAACCCATCGAGCGCCGTGGCATCAATGATTGGTAGCAGAGAGGTGACAGAAGGCGGGATCCGGATGCGTTTTTCCTTCCGTGTTGGAGGTGTCGTCAGTTGCATCTCATCGAGCCAAGTAATGTCTGTCGTCGGAATTGTTTTAGATCGTTTCTCTTCCGATAAACTCATGCCATCACGCTCCTTTCGATCCGTCCTTACCGTCTGTCAATGCGATATACGTGTCCTTCTTCTTCATCAGCGCGTAATAGAGCACGTGAATCATCCGTTTCTCTGGATTCGTCGTCGGTCGGATGACGAGGAAGAGTCCGAATGCGACGAGGAAGAATGTGAACGGCAGATGTAAGGCGTCCGGGATGAACGGCAGGGCAATCAACCGGACGATGATCAAAGCGACGAGAAAGAGTAAATCATAGAGGTAAAGCATCTTATTGATCTTCAGCTCGGTCGTGACTTCGTTCGGAATCCGGTACTGGCGCTGTTGCATGGTCTCACTCCTTTTTCGAGTCTAGACGCGGTACATCGGTCGAGTACATCCGGGACGATTCTGATGTCACACGTGTCTGTGTTTGTTCGACATGCTTGAGTTCTTTTTGTGTCGTCGTCTCAAGTGTTTGATAGATCGACTTTCGTTGTCGCTGTATTCCGGATGATGTCTCTTGCGACTCATTGATAGAAGGTGAAGAATTGCTCGCGCCTGAAGAGGGTAGAGTATGTGCTGTCTCTTTAGGTGTCGTGTCAGGTGTTGATCCTGAGTGAATAGAAGGTTGATTAGATGCACGTGTTCCAATGGGTTGTTCCGACGGTGAAGTAGGTTGCGATGCGACTGTTGCTTTAGAGATATTGAACGCATCAGGTAAAGTAGTCGGTTGTTCCTTCATCGATCCATCGGGCATCTTCGATTGTGAAACAGATGTTTGCGATGATGACGGAGTAGTCGCAGGTGATTGTGGTGAGACGGAGTCCGAACGGCGTGGCATGGACTCTTTTGATGTTGTTGCAGTCGGACTCTCCGAATTCGTGTCGTGCGTCGATAAATCAGTGGATTCAATGCGCTGGTTCTCTTGTCCGGTTGATCGTAAAGTGCGCTCTTGTGCTTGCGAACGAACTGGCACACTGTCAGACGAACGATCCGGACGACCCGTCGGTGTGCCACCATTAGGTGGTGGATTCGGTGGTAACTTCGTACTGGCAGCTTCTGAGGCGGATGGAGTAGTAGGGTGTGATGTCCTCTTCATCGTCTGTCCAGCGACACGAGCCCCTGCTTTTGCCGTTCCTTTCCCTACAGCATACGCACCAAGTGCGACACCCCACCCACGTTTCAGACCTGCATCAATCCCGAAGAGGCGTTCGACCATGTTCGGTCCATCAATCAAGGCAGCAGAGAAAGCAATCAATGCGATCAAATAGGCAAGACCGTCGAGTGTATCAGCAAGATAAGCCGTCCCAATCGTGTAGAGTTTAATCGAGACGAAAATCAAGATAATGACGAGGAACGTATTCAGGATGCTTTGAATGACTTTCTTCGTCTTTTGTCCGCTGTGTAAGTCAGCAGGGGCGACTAAAATCGCTAAAACATAATTAAAAGCCAACTCGAACGAAAGTCGAGCCAGCTTGTAGGCAATCGAGAAAAGAGTGAAGCCCATCACGCCAAGCGTGACAAGGATCGTCAGCCAGTTCGGATGATAGCGATAGTAGTATTGGTTATTCCATTCAACACCGCTCTGGTCTAACTCGGTTTCGGTCATTTCTTTCCCGTTCCAAGCAAGCTTATTCTGAGAAATATCTTCACCTTCTTTACTTAATCGATATTCATCGCTATCAAATACATCATTGATGTCTATATTCTTAATTTGGCTTGCTGGAACAGAATTAGGATTTTTAATTTTTGTATCTTTGAAAGCAGTCTTATCGTATTCAACTAAATCATGTACATTTTTTTGTAGTACTGATTGCGATAAAGTATGATCCTGATTTTCATATACTCCATCTTGATTGATACTTGTAATAGCTTTGTCTGTGAATTCACTTGTCTTTATCATTGTCGGAGATAACAACCCTAGAACTAACAAAGTGATGAACAGATTAATGAGAAAACCTTCTCGATCAAACTTTTTCTGAAAAATCATCAAGTAACCGGTAAATAAAAAGCTCCCAGCTAAAATGACATATAAAAAAGGTTGAATCGTCTGAACGAATTCAACCACTTGAGGATTATTAAAGAATGCTTTGATTAGGAGGATGTCATTTGTAATCTGTTCAAGACCATCTATGATGAAGGAGAGACCTCTAACGAAAAGCCAACCAATAGAACGAAGCGCATCTCTCACTAAATCACTGATGCTCAATAAGTCTTGAAATTCCTCCAGTTTGGATGCTATATCTCCATTAGCCATGATGGTCCTCCTTTCTCTATATGCGTTTAATCAATAAAAGAGGTTACTTCATCTTCGATTGCCTTGTCATCTAACGCAGTAAGGTCGAGAGAACGAACTAATTTACCATTCTCTAGTTTGTACAGACGACCACCCTTTAATTCTCCATGTTCATCTGTAGCACGATTTTCTAAATCTTTTCCGTTAGGTTGAAAAGGATTAAACAAGTTTACTTGTACATCTTCTTTCTCAGCGATGTCTTTCACTTTATCTACATAAGGCTCAAATTCTGCTTTACTGTCGCTATCAACAAGTAAGAAATTGCTTTGATCACTATCTTTTAGTTGATCAATTTCTTTTACAGAAACTTGTTTAAGAGACTTTGCTTCACTATTTTCACTACAACCGACCAAAAGTAACGCAGAGGAAATCAATAGTCCGGAGAGTACTCGTTTCGCTTGCATGCCTCCACCCCTTTTCCTATGATGACACCTGTTCCGGATCCGTTAAATCGCCATTACTGACGTGAACTCGGAAATCGAATGTGTCTATAAGCGTAACAGTTTTTCGGTCGCCTGAGTCTGGGTCTTCTTCCTCAAATATAACGAGGAATCCGTCCCGGGTCTGGATATTCAATACCTCACCACGACGGAGACGCTTCTTATTCTCCTTGATGATAGTCGCAATGACACGGAGTTCCCGCTGGACGCGTTCCGTGCGTGTCAGTTCTGTCATATGATGCCCTCCTTAGACGCCATGCCGAAGTTTCTCGAGTCGTTTACTGATGATCGTCTTCAAAAAGTGACGCTGATTGTCGGTTACAGGGATTGTCCTATCCTCGATGCCTTGCTCGAACAGATCAATCGTGAACGTATCGTATTCTGTCGTCTCGAAGATCGAGCGTAGTATTTTCGGCTGCAAGACATCGCAGACGCGCCATTCAGTTGCATCCGTTATCTCCTCATCCGTCTCAATCGTTTTCGATGCAACTGAGGCGTCGAGATGGAAGGGGACACGAAGTGTATTCAGGTCGAGATGGGCATGCGCGCAGGGAATGACGAGATCGTTGATGGAGTGGTCCGTATTGAAGTCATCCGCCAAGTATTCATAGCGGTATTTCATCGCCGTCCGTCCGGTCAGGAAGAGGGGATAGGATTGGATCCGGTTCTGTTGTTTGTCTTGCCGCTTGATGACGCGGATGATCAACATCTCGCCTTCCTTCAGTCCCATCACCTCGGTTGCCGTCAGCAAGCGCCGACCATCGACATTCTCCGTCTTCGACTTCGAGAGCGAGAACGTCTGTCCGGAACGCGACTTCGTGACAATCGTCTGCTCCCCGAGCTTCTTCGAAATCAATTCTGCCGTCGACTCATCTGCTGTCAATAGGTAGTGCGTGTTCCCGCAGTTCCCGTCGATCGTCTTCCAATCCTCCCCGTAGAGGTTCTCGAGTTGGGCATAAGACTGGATGACGAGGTTGAAGCGGATGTTCCGACCGAGACAGACGGTGATGATGTTCGCCATCCCTTCAATCGCCGGCATGTTCCCGAATTCGTCGAGCAGGAAGATAACCTGGCGTTCACAACGTCCGCTCGCTGCTTGTGAGGCGACACGTGCCAGTGAGGTATAGACTTGTTTGACATACAGTGAGGCGATGACATTCAACGTCGGATCGTAGTCCGGGACAATCAGGAACACGGCGACGGGGCGCGGATGCTGACGAATCTCCCGGATGTCGATCGGAGCATCCGTCGTCCAGTCGAAGACACCGCCATTCTCGTCTTTCCAACCTGAGAGTGACACGGTGTACTGCCGTCCTTCACTTTCTACGGTGATATCATTATCCACTTCGAGGTTTTCTTCGTGATGAAGTACGAAACTCCCGTCGTCATCCGTCGTCAAGGCGAGTTGTTTTCCACTTGGAAAGTAGAACGTCAATCGTGACAAGGGAAGGGCACGTCCGCGAATCCAACGGTTGAAGCCGATCAGTTTCATGTCGAGTGAGTTTTGTGCCGTTAAACGTGCCGTCGCATCAAGCGTAAAGATCCCGAGCTTGGCGTTGGTATTAGCGAGGATGCTCGCGCGCGTCTGCCCACCGGAGAAGTGAAGTGTCGCGTACTGCATACGTGCCGGATGATTCTCCGGAAACGATGCGAAGAAGGCGTCGAGTGCCGATTGTTCTTGACCCATGTCGTCCGTGACCATCCGCGATCCGAGATCGGATAACATCAAAGCGACGTTGTACATCGTGATTTTCTCCGGTTCATGTTTTGCTTGTTCGCATAATCCGAGAATCAGAGCGGTGCAAAGGTCCGTCGAAGAGTTGCTCCAGAACGGATCCTTTGCCTTCGGATCATGGTAAAGCATGTAGGCGACCGAACGGGCATACTGTTGGGCGAGGGAGTAGTTCTCGTCCAAATAGGCGTCGATCGTCAGCTGCAACAGATTGTAGGACATTGATTGCGATGGATTCATCAGATTCAGGACCTCGACCTGATAGCCGCGTGCTTCGAGTGTTTCTTTAGAGGCAGCGAATAGTTCACCTTTTGGATCATTGATGATCAAACTTGCTTGGCGCTCCGCACGACTGTAGAGATCGATCGTCGAGAAGACGAACGTCTCGCCTTTCCCGGATCGGGTCGTCCCAATGACGAGGTTATTGACGGCACTGTCGTCGATATAGAGGCGATCACGATAGCGCCCGACCGGAACACCGCCAGATCCACTATAAGTCTCCTTACGATCCGGCACGTCCCGATACTGCTGTTTCAGCTCTTGAAATGTCGTGAAGCGGGCACTTCCTTTTTGTGCTGCTTTGAGATCGCGGAAATTGAGCCAATACTTTAATAAGAGAAATCCTCCTAAGAGGAAGCAGACACCGAACAAAGCGAAAGCGAAGGAGGTCGACCAGGCAAGCGTCGTCCACCAATTCGGATCGTATTGTAGCGGGGATCCGGTCGTCAACTTCCCATCCTGAAAGAGATTTTGGACTGTCTGCTGCAGGAACTGAAACGCCACATTGAGTACTAAGAACAATACGATGGGTAAAGCGATCAAAAAGGTGAGACATCGCCATAACCAAGCGGAGGTAACAAGAGAACGAAGTGAGAAATTCATCATTATTTCAGTCACCACACTTTCATTAAAGAAGAGAAGAGGCTTGTCTTTGCTTCGCTTCGAGCGACGCATTGAGCTTTTCGAGTTCTTTCTTGTCTTTCTTCTCGGATAACTGGCGCTTTTGATCCTCGAGTGCTTGAATCTCTTCATCCAGTTGGACGAGTGTTGCCACTTGCTCCTTCAATTCTTCGTTATGGACCGTCTTGACGCTTTCTTTAGCCTTTGTCACATCTTTTAATGCGATGTAAGCACGTGTTTTGGCTTCCTGACGAGCTGTCGTCATCTCGACGCCCGTAAGCGAGACGGCACGTTTATAGTCTTTCTGCAAGATAGCAAGATCGAACGTTCCTTCGTCCGTTGGATAAACGGCTTGGAAGGCTTGTAGCGTATCCTGACGATTGGTCGCGAATCGTTTCGACTGCATGATGATCATCTCGACATCGATTGGATCCTTCGTCACGGAGACCGCTTGGTCGTAGTCCTGTTCTTCGACATACTGCGTAATCAGAAATTGCTGTTGTTCGTCATTCAGCGACTTTTGTTTTTCTAGGCGCTCGACGAGGGAATCCGTTTCTCCCGTTAACGCGGCTTCATACAACGGTTGCCAATCGGATGCTTCCGCTTGGACGCCGCTCGGTGGATCCGGCTGCACGAGTTGGACAACGGACAATGCACCGAGGAGCAAGAGACTGACACCACTGATACCGTAGACGAGACGACGTTGTCCGCGACGTAAGCGAGAGACGTGTGTCGCATTCGGCTGTTGTTGAATCGCTGACGCCGTCATCCTCTTGTAGGATTCCGGTGTCAAACGTTCCAAGTTCTCGAGCAATAAAATTTTCTTTGTTGCATCCTCCTTCCGGATCCGGATGCGTGGGATCCGGTCTTTCAGCTGCAAGTAAAGATTGGGATAGGTCGGATCACCGAACTGAAGCGATCCTTTATAGACGAGCTGATCGGCATCATCGAAGATCCGGAACTCGCTCGAGAAGCATTCGTTTGCTTGCTGGGCTTGCTGATGGAATTGTGTCGATAATAAAAGCGCCTCCTCATATGGGAGACGCTCATAGTTCGGAAAGCCATCTTTCGGTACATCTGTGAAACGGACGAAGAGCATACATTCTCCTCCTTTGAAGCGAGACATCGTAACGCAGGCAATAAAAAAAGCCATCCAATTCGGAAAGGCGAGCTGTACAATTACTTGTTCAATTAGAATTTGATGTTGTCATTGACCATCTCAGCCAGAGTAAAGGCACCCATGACGATGATTAGACCGACGGCACCCCCGACGAGCCAACCGACTGCTTTCGATCGTCCGCGGTCTCCTCCGAAGATAAAGTAGAAGCCACCAACTGCGAAAGCGATGGCTGCCGCAATGACAGCGAGTCCTTGAAAGAACTCGAGTAAGCTGAGTCCTGTCTCATTCAATCCCATTTGTTTTCCTCCTCTCAATCCCGTGACGCGGATATAGGCGATGTGAAGTTCAGTTTCGAGTCGAGCGCTTCTAAAATCAGTTCCTGGTTCTCCTGGATGACGAACTGATGTTGGGCGTCGAGCCACTCTTCATAGTCTTTCCCTTGGATCCGGAGCAACTTCTCGGCAAAGGTCTTGTTTTGTTTCTGTTCACGTGTCGGCATAACGTACACTCCTTCCTTGAGATCGATGCGCAGCAGCACATCCTTAAGGACAGTCGAAGTGAAGCAAGGCGGTGGGTTTGGAGCACGTTCCCCCACGAACTCTGACATCCATTACCGGACATATGTTTAGGGTTTTTCGATGACCCTCAACGAACAAGTGACCTGTGGGCGAGTTTTAGGCGACTCTCGCCGAACCATTTCTGCGTATATCCCGCTCACCCGGTCACACATGAGGGACACGCCGATATATGATTGGAAAGACTGTCCTTAGCGATATGCTGCTACGGTCATCAATTCCTCTTGTCATTAATTAATGTTAATCCATAAGTAGATACGTATTCATAGATAATTCATTGATGAACCAGTTTACGGCGTGAGACATGAATCAGCTCATCATTCGGGTGCTTCCGTTTTGCAATGACTTGATTCTCTCCGACGACGGTCCGAATACGGTAATAGATCTGCGAGATTTCTTGTGTCTTCTTGCTTTCTTGTTCGATGGCAATACGACCATGTAGTTGATAGATCTTACCGTCGAACGTGCGCACAGAATCCGCTAGCGGAAGTTCTGCTAGATCGAAGCGTTCTTGCTTCAGGTTCGACCAGTTCCGTTTCTTCTCCGTCCTTAAGTCGAATTCATCCCAAGGAATGGATCCTAGCGTCTGCTCACAGGCTGTCGCAAGGATTTGGACATCTAGAATAGAAGGAAGTGAACGATTCCGCTCATAGGCGCTGATTGCTGCCTGTGAGATTTCTCCATACGTCTTTTCGGCCAACTCTACCTGACTCCAACCATGTTCTAGACGCTCTCGTCGTAACCACTCTCCGAATCGGTACATATACATGCTCCTTTCCTTCGAGAACCTTAGTATGACAATGTTTTCCTGGTGATAGTTAGAATATAGCAGATTATTCTGTCAATTCAATCATTATTTTGATGTGTCAAAGCTATTACGAACTTCGAATTTTGATAAAGACAGTGCTATCAACATCTTTTTGATGCATTTCTAAAAAGTAAGGTAAATATGTATTCAAATTGTAAAATACGCCATTTCGAAAAAGTAATGTATTTGATTTGAAAGCTAACCATAAAACTGGGTTTTTGCTTATTCTCACATCTATATGTTAGTTTTTGTATATAAATATAGCTATTATCAATTTGAACGCGCCGTATTCTATGTCACTCGACGATTCACATAAGACTTCACCCAGGAGGTACATCCATGCAAACATTTAAATATTACGCTGTCGTCACCCCAGATCTAGAGGATGATTGCTATCTCGTTCGATTTCCCGATTTGAAGAATGTCTACACTGATGGCGAGACACTCTTGGAAGCCGTTAAACACGCCGAAGAGGTGCTCGAGAGAATGTTAGAGGTCATGATCGATTACAATAGGCAGTTCAATCCGCCTAGCCCCGTTTCCGCTCTCAAGATTGAGGAAGGGGAAAGTCTGATCGCTGTCGAGGTGCACGTTACACCTAAGGGAACGGATGGCGATTTCAAGCAAGAACTCATTGATGATATCTATGCCAATGAGAATTGAGTGCCATTACTTCCTTATCGAATACATCGATAAAGTCTAAAAGATACAAACCTATGAAATGAAGAAAGGGGTACGATATATAAAATGGATAAATCACATTTATGCCTAGTATGTGGATTTAAAGGACTTGAAGAAGCCATATTTGTAGATGGAGAGTATTTAAACACATTCGAAATATGTCGCTGTTGCGGATTTGAATTTGGTTTTAGCGAAAATAATGAAGTAGAACATGGTTTTATAACCATACCTGAAAAATTTTTAGAAGTTGCTTTTCAATTGTATAGAAAAGAATGGATAGAAGAAGGGATAAAAATTTTTAATCCAGAATCAATTCCTGAGAATAAAAGAAATGAAGACTTTTTAAAATTTGATATTTTGGTAAAACAACTAAAAGATTTAAATTTAGATTTATCTAATTTTACAATTAAAGGTTTTGAAGATTTTTAATGGAGACGAAAGAAGGCATGCACGTCAAAACACGTGCATCCCCTCTTGGCTCCAATATATAAGTGTGTGAATAGAATTCTAACTAAGAGAATCAATTAGCTTGTTGTTGAAGAGTTCTTATGTTCTAGTAACATTCGAATGCAAATAGAGTCGAAGTACTTTATCCTTCAATAGAGAATTAAAACTTTCATAATTCATGAAATACTCTGATTGCCACTTCTGCGTTGCTATAGCTTGTTTACTCGTTGGTTTATCCCAGCTCGAGTAGACACGAATCGCCATCTTTCCTTTCGTTGTATCCGTCCTAAGAATTTTATGTTTTTTTAAGACTTCCTTTGGAAAAATAAACTGACCAAACCGATTCGAATCAGTAAACGTATTTACGACTAACAGATCCATAGCTGTTTCCTCTGAAAACGATTGATTTTTACCCTGTTGATCTTTTTCCCAGATCACCACGAATTGACCTAGTTTAGTGGGAGTCGCTTTGGCAACCCGAAAGCGAATGGACGTTTCTCCAAAACAAAATCGACCCGCTCCATATGCTGCATTTTGAACTTCTTCGCAAATAGCATGTGGCGTCAATCGACACGGCATATAGAGTTGTTCATTGATGTATGCGAAGGCTGTCCAGAAATCATTCATTCTCTTACCATCCTTTATCCCTTTTAATTAATGAATGACCTATATCAAGTCTCGAGCAACTGTTAGTAACAAACTTATTGATGAGAGCTCAATGGCGTTGACGGAGTTCAATCTTGAAATGGAGAACCTTCATTTGTTTCGAGCGATGACATCAGTTGAAAAAAATAGGTAGCATCGCATGTTTTATTCAACTGGTACCAAGCTTCAAGCGTATCCGAGTGAAAGACATCCATTGCGCCTATTGTTTCTTTCGCAAACTCGAGCGGAGCCATACCGGAAGCTGTGATCAATCGACCGTCCCTGACGACAGGACCATTTTGATGGAAAGGACTTCCCTTATACGCTGGGCAGATCATTTCAAGGTAGGACTGATCATTACTCGTATGACGAAGGTGATCTAAATAGCCACTATTCGCAAGACCCTGGACTGCGCCACAAATTGCTGCGATGAATGCTCCTCGTTCGAAGGCATCTCCAACTTTTTCAAGTATAGGCTCGTGTATTGGTTGTCCCCAGCTTTCTCCACCGGGAAGTACTAAGAGGTCCCGTCCACCCACATTCATTTCTGCAACAGTAATATCAGGCTCGACGCGAAGCCCGCCCATCGTCGTTATCGTTGCTCGACTTACACCGACAGTGATGACGGATAGCGAGGACTCATTCGTTTTAAAATATCGACCGGTCTTCAATTCAGCCATTAAGTAACCATATTCCCAATCCGAAACCGAATCGAATACATAAAGATATACTTGCCTTGTCATTTTGTCACTCTCCTAAATATGTCATAGGCTTATTTTAGAGTGGTCTCCCTGACAACTACTGTCAGTAAAGATCAAGTTTAAGAATGAAATGCTGCTAGTTCTAACAGACGCTTGACAATCAGTTGTTTAGCATCCGGAGGAGAGATAACTTGTACTGCAGTTCCATACGTAATGAGTAGACCAGGTATGTATGTCTCTAAGACGGAGGGTTCAACGAGAAAGACAATCTCTCGCCATTCTTGTTGCTTGATGCAGTTCTTCAAGTACCAGTGACGGCTCAGCTCTTCAATGGCCGTTTCACTCCCTCTGATGACAAGGACTATTTTCTTCGATTCCTTCGTTTCACTGCTAGGTAAGAGTTCGGTTAAGAAGAGGTCTGATTCTTTGAATGATTCGGGGAGGCGGAAGAGATCATCAGTCACAGTTAGTTGTTCAATTCGGTTTACTCGAAAGTTACGTCTGGCATTTCTTAGATGACAATGTCCTGTCACATACCAGGCACTTTTCCAATACACAATCTTGTAAGGATCTATCCTGCGTTTCTCAGCTTTTTCAGCGTTAGGGCGTCTATAGGTAATCTCGATAATGAAACGCTTTAAAATCGCACTCTCAATGCGGGAGAGGTTACGCGCTGCCAAAGCAGTTAGCGGCACGTGTTCATGCGCCACTTCAAGTGCGTTAATCGGAAGCTGCAATACATCCGTTTCCTTTACTTTTGAATGCCGATTAATTTTTAAAATGGCATTCTGTAAGCTTGTACTTCCATAATAGCCCGCTTTTTCAGCAAAGACCGCTGCATGGTATAGCGCACTCTGTTCCTGCTGATCAAAGTACAGAGGAGCGTCAACGAAATGGTTCAAAAGGGTGTATCCGCCATTCACACCGGTTTCAGCCACGATCGGTACTCCACTCATAGAGAGCGTCTCCATGTAGCGATAGACGGTCCGCACATTCATTTCCAGTTGTTCAGCGATTTGCTTCGCCGTAATTTTATTCCCTTCTCGTAGTAACCACAAGATAGCTAGTAAATTATCACTTTTCGCCACAATCCTCACCTCTTTTTCGTTGTGTTATTTTTGCCTACATTTGTATTTTATTACGTCAGGTAGGTTATATTTTTTATCGATCCCGTAAACATGTAATTTTGAATTACGTTCCTGTTTATTAGATCCTACTTTAATCGATTTACCTCGACTATTTTTGAACTAGAGAAGGTTTTCATGATTTAGTTTAGAAGTCCTTTAGAACTAGGCGTAAAAAAGAAATAGATGGGTATTTATTACTTAATATAAATCATTTTCAAAAATCGATGACAGGAACAGGGAGGTTTTAGGGAGGGGAGACTTTATTATGATCCATCTACTAAACGATTTAGTGATTAATTTAGCCTTTATTACATTGTTTGTACTTATCTCTCTTTTTAGCTATAAACGTCTTACGATTGAGTCTCCTTCTACGAGTATCATAAAGAAATACTTATTCGTAATTATCCTAGCCTTGATTGCCTGTTACTGGGTAACCATTAACGACATATCGTTTCGTGGTTTCACATTTGATTTCTCGATTGTTCTACTGATTATTGCTCTTTACTATGGTGGTACAAGTTACGGCATTATCACTTGGTTCATCTTATTGATGTGGCAAGCGATTACATTAACCAATGATGAGTTTTTCCTCTTCCCCTGGATCTTAATTACTTATACGTTCATTTTAAGTATCGTCTTACTGCTGAAGCACTTATTGAGAGACGAGTTCAAGACACTTCCCCTTATCATCACCTGCTGTTTACTCATCCATCTGCCACTTGTCTATATTAGTGAAAATGACATGAAGTCTTTCATGGAAAATGCGATTTTATTCAGTTTTTATATTGCTTTAGTAGCCGTCCTTATTCATTCGTTCCTTTATTACGTCAAACAACACTACGGGCAAGTCAGACTTCATCAAGAACTCGCACTGACAGACTCCTTAACTGGGCTTCATAATCGTCGCGCCCTTGAGGATCAAGGAGACTACTTCATGATTGCTCATCCTTCGTTTACGGTTATGATGATTGACGTTGATCACTTTAAGTTCGTCAACGATAAGTATGGACACGATCAAGGAGATGCGACTCTATCGCAGATTAGTAACTTGCTTGGAGAACACACCCCACACAATGGTGTCGTCGGACGATATGGAGGAGAGGAATTCATGCTCCTTATTCCGGAAACAAATGTATCCTACGTTGAACAATTGGCAGAAGACATCCGCTTCTCTTGTGCGACGACTCGTTTTCTTATCCATCATGAAGAGTACATCCATGTGACGCTATCAATCGGTATCTATTCGTGCGAATCACGGACATTCATTAGCTTCATGGAAGTGACGAAAAGTGCCGATGCTGCTCTCTACGAGGCGAAGCGTCGCGGACGAAATCAGGTCTTTCAAGCTGCGCGACTTCATCCTTCCGCTCAATGATCGAATCTACATCTTAAAAGCGTAATAGAAAAAGCTTTCTATTTTTTCTATTAAATCGAAGTCATCCTAAGGGATGGGTCTGAGCGCTTGCTCACAAGCTGTCTCAAGAAGTCGCACATATTTTCTATTTTAAGGAATTTAAGGAAGATAAAATAAACATTAGCAGCCTTGAGATGCAACTAATTCTTAAAATTAGCTTTTATTTTTTATTGGAAAGTTGATTTTCTGACAAGAAAAGAGTATTGGATAAACAAAATAGGTTTTAAATTAAAATTTGCAGTAAAAACTGACATGCCCAACAATATAGCATATAATTTAAATAAGAACAAAGGTTTGTTGAAGGGGGAAATTTTATGGCTAGAGCAACAGACGTAGCTTCTTATCTTGTCTATCTTCAAAATAACGAAAGTGAAAAAGGCAGCTACTACTCTTTGAGTAATTTAAAACTTCAAAAGATGATGTACTATTGTCAAGGAGGTCATTATAAATGGGATAATCGTAGATTAATCACAGACAATGAATTTGAAGCTTGGAAGTATGGACCAGTAATCAGTGAGATTTACCATGAATATAGTCGTTTTGGTCAAAATGATATAAAACTAATTTCTATTCCTACTGAAGAATATTTTGAAAATGCTTTAGATGACGACGAAAGAGAGACGATATCTTCAATTTGGCAACAACTTAAAGAATATAATGCTTTCGATTTAGTGGAAACTTCTCATAATGAAACTCCCTGGTTAGAAGCTAAAAAATTGAATGAGAATCTAATTAAAGAAGAGACTATAAAGAAATTTTTCACCGAAGATACGGAGGGATTTTAATTGTCCCTCCTTTTTGATTTTTTTCTATTTATTTTGAATATTCTAAAACAATTAATTTTGGCTTTTCCTTTGTTCGACCATAAAATCGATCCGTTTCTTTTTAGATCTTTTATATCAGATATCAATAGAACAATCATTTTTGTTATTGGAACAACCGTTACTGCAAATGTTTATTTATTTACCACAAAAAATAAAATTTCTTCATCTTCCTTATGGACTACCAAACAAATACATTTTTTATCATTTAACTTAGTCATTAATTTCTCAATACTTATTTTAGGTATCATACTAAATAACTACAGCTTTTTATTCGGTACATTTCTGACTGGTGAAAAATCACTGATTTTTTTAAAGCTATTTTGTATTCTCTTCATTTTATCTATACTTCTTTATGGTGTAACTCTTTTTAAATTTATTAGAGTATTTAACGTAAATAGGAGTATAGATTATTTATATAAAAAAATTCAATTGAGACTATATAAATACCATCAATTAAGTATGTTCAAAAAAATATTTTCAAAAACTTTAAAAGAAATGCTTTTTCAATTTTATATGTATAAGAGTATTTTTAAAGAGTTACATAAAAGCCGTAAGAAAAAAATCTCTTTAAAATTAAGAGCATTGTTATATAAAGATGCATTAATAAATGCATGGAAAGAATCAACCCAAACTTCATTTAACGTTCAAAGATATTCACAAAATCACTCATCTTCAATTAAGTTTAAAATGACTTCCAAAAATGTAGGGAAATTAAGTTTAGATTTAGAAATATTTACTCAAAAAATCGAATACTTAATAAGTCAAAATTCATTGAAAAGTGTAAATCTTTATCTTACTATGTGGAACAATCTCATAATGGACGTCTCAATTGTTGCTTTCCATATTACTGATAGAAGAACTGATTTTGATGAAAACTTAAAGAGGCTTTATTTTGAAGCATTATCACATCATTCAAGAATGATATTATTGACTGCAGAAAAACATGAATATAAAAAATTGCATAGAGAGTTAATACAAACATTATTTAAAGCAAAACCTTACCTAGATATAGATATTTATAGTATGTCTCCGAAAGAATTTGCTAAGCGTGATGAACTTTTAAAGAAGGTTTATTATGATGAGTTGTATTTGCTTTTCATTAACTCAATTAAACAAGAGGATTCTTGGCTTTTAGATTTAATGCAAAGTGAAAAGTTTAATATAGTATCTTTTATCCAAGGGAAAGAAAAGTCAAACCAACTGACAGAACAAGAAACAGAAAAAAGTGAATTTGAAGATTTATTTATTTCAATAATGCTTAATATGATCCAAACTGACAATACAGAAAAAATATCAAGCGTTATTTCTATCTTGTTTTCTGTTTTTGAACTTCGAAATCAAACCTCTAGATCTAAAAGAATTGGCGAAAAACAGGTAGTGACACTAACAAAAACAAAGAAGATTTTAGGTTTAGGAAAAAATGAAAAACACACAAATTCGGAATATCAGATAAATCATCAATCAAGATCTGGTCTTATCCACTCAATAATTAAAGCTAATGAGTTAGAAAAATTTGATGTCGCCGGATATCTTACTAAAATAATTTCTTCAAATGTAAAATTTGATTCTTTAGAAAATATTTATAGTGACATTATAAAAAAGCAAATTAATATTAATAAAATAACTGGAGTTTATAGTAATGAAATTTCTCTCACTTATTTTAATGCCTTTTCTTTTAAATATTGCGTAGGAAAAACATTTTTACTAACTTCGCTTCAATATTTCTATAAAGGATCTAATGAAGAGAAAAACAATTTTTTTAAAAATGATCGCTTAATGGATATTTTTAAAGCGCTATTTAAAGATTTAGAAGAAATTAAATATGTCTGCAAAAAACTAGAACTAAAAAATAGTAAGTACGGTATGTTATCTCTTGAAGAAGATATAATAAATAATTTTATAGATGGTTTAGAAAAACGATTTTAAAAAATTTATTAGCTTTATTTTAAAATTTAATTCTTAAATTGTAGACAAGCCCTCATTTTTTGATTGAAATGGGGGCTTATAAATTTGTATGTCCATTAAAATGTTGGAAATCCTAGTAACAATTCGCTAGACTTTGTAAAGGTCTTGATTGAATATACAATAAGTCTACGCTCACATAAATCAATTACTAGACTACTCGAATTAAACTGTCAAAAAAGGGGAAACAGTCGCACCTGTTGGCAGTACAGGAAACTCTGCTAAATTACATTAAGAGTTTTTCTCAAAAGCAGTATGAATTATACCGATTCATATCGCTTTCTCATACTATTGATTTTAATACGGTTTGATTTGAAGGTATGGACTGAGAAGTCTCGTCTCTAATTATCGAGAAAACTATCTATCGATTTATCAACACCTGAGTCTAACCTGTGCTGTGACCTCTGAAAAAGTGATCCTGGCTTAAAGAAAACACAATAATTTTAAGCGAATCACTATTTTGATAACTCTAACCAAAATCTCAAAGCTCGTTTTCAGATCCTACAAAGTAAAATTTTTATATAGCTCAGCTACGTATATGAAATTTAAGAGTTAAAGTAAAAGGGAATTTAATCCTAGAAAGATTTTTTTATAGTAGCTGTGTTATTGTCTTGATCATGACTATTTTCTAGCTCATTTGTGTCTAGAGCATTGGAGAATAAAACATGTTTCAAGTATCACTTTTGCTGTTATCAAGAGGAAAGACCGAGCTTTTTTAGTCATTTCATCAAAAAATTTAACCTCGCATCATCAAACTTATATTTCATCGAGCACGTTAACAGAAAACCCTTTCTAAATTTTTTACGTTATCATTGATATTAAGGAACTTACTATTTTTAAATTAGAATTAAAAGTGACTCCATGGTTTTTGTTAGTGACACTGCATTGGATCTTATAATCAATGTTTTGATTATTGCATTTCTTCCCCCTTTTCAACTACTCTTCCCCCTTATCTTGAGCATGATTCTAAATAAAAAATTTCTTAACTATCTATCTCTCAGCTTATACACGATCTGCATGTCAATTCGCTATATTTTTCATTCATCTTGTTTTTATAAGAATACTTATAAAAACGATGCAAAGATAGGGTAGCGATTTCAAGAATTTCATAACCGAAGATCATCCTTTTTAACTATACGTCTTTCTCCACTACTTGATCATTTTCGAGATAATTTAGTTATGTCAACTAAAATTTTCTTTTCTAATTTACTTGTGATAATTACCTATTATCACAAGTAGTTGTTTGTTATACTGAATATTGAGTTATTATGTAATACAATTATTAAACATCTAAATACAATCTAAATACTTACGTATATAAGTCATAATTAAATGTAATACATAAATAATCAGTGTTTTACTTAGCATATGAATAAAAAATGTGTCAAAAGAGGAAGCGTTGAAAAATAGATGGGAGGATGGACCATGAACGAAGAAGTAACAGAAGAAATAACAAATGAAGTTGTAATTAGAGAAGAAGCAGCCCTAGCATTTGCCGATAGTCGGAAAAAGTTGCTCGCGGTATTAGAGGACGATCACTTGAATATGGAAGCACTCAGCGATCTCGAGATCTTCGAACTATTCTGGGCAACTGAATTGTTTCCGATTTATAGTCAAAAAAGCCCGCATACCAAGCGGGCTTACAAACAAGATCTCGATTACATTTTGCGGTTCTTTGTGACGAAGACACAGGGCGTCAAACAACTGACGATTCTCAATTTGCACGAGTACTTGAAGGACGTGCATGACCAGTATGCGCCGCGGACTGTCAAGCGACGTAATGCCATGCTGCGACGCTTCCTTCGTTTTTTACACGTCAATGACTATCATGCGCGCGATCTGTCACTACAAGTGAAAGACCAGATGAAACCTGAGCCATTACGGCGCAAAATTGATTTCGATGAGATGGAAGCAATTGCCCTCGCCTTTCGTCATACGGTGAAGCAAAAAAAGAACCGCGAGCTGTTGCAACTACGTAATGAAACGATAGGGTATCTGCTACTAACTACAGGGATGCGCGCTTCTGAATTACTATCACTTCAGTTCAGTCATGTTCACGAAACATCTTCTATGAGTTATATCGAATTTAAAGGAAAGCGTGAAAAATGGCGTCGTATCCCGCTATCCCCAAAATCAATCCACCTTATCAACCGTCTGAAAAAATTAATGCACATTGAAGGAGTGATAAATCTTCATATTTGTTTCAATGTTCGAGATGAAAATAATCCTATTTCGTATGAAGCATTGAGACTCATCGCAAAAACAGCCTCTATAAAATTGACGACATCAAACAATTCACCCCACTGGTTCCGACGATCTTTCATAACAAAACTACTAGCGAATGGTATTTCTTTATATGAAGTCATGAATCTTGCGGGTCATGAATCCATTTCAACCACTAATACTTACCTCCAACAAATACAAAAGGCTAATTTAACTGTGAGTCCTTTCGAGTAATACTTTTATAGAGATTATAAATTAAATACTAAAACGTTATGAGAACAAAACATGAGTTCTTATAATAACTTAAGAACAAACTAGTGAATGTTCCTAGTTCAGGAACTAAAAGAATGAAAGTAAGAATCACTTAGAGTTTAATTTTTCGGCTTCCAATAGCAATTTAACGCTCGACATCCTTCTCTTTCATATATGTTAAAAAATAAAGTGCTGTTAGTGAAAAGAATTATCATCATTAACAGCACTTTATCTTATTAATTTGTTTACAACTTAATTCTCAAGTATTTGGTTCGACTCATTAAGATTATCTTCGAGATGACGAACCTGACGAAGCTTATTCAAAGCAAATTCTTCACTCATTCCCAACTCTTTAAATAGAAGAACAGTTACAAATGCCTTTAATATTTGTATAGCATAATATCTATCTTCAGTCTCAATAATATTTTGATTATTTGGATCATAGTGAGTCAAATAGTTTCTTGTAGTGACTATTCTTTGGAACAGACTACCAGGAACACTGTTATCACTATTAAATAAAAACAACTTAGTCTCTGGTTGAAGGCTTCTAGCGAGATCTTTGATTCTATAGCTCAATGTACGCTCATTTCCATATGGTAAAGAATTCAAAAGTTTAGGTTTCAATTCTCGAGGAGCCTCATTTTCTATAAACTCTCTCATTATAGTTTGAAAAGCATTATAGTCCGCTTCATCGATTATTCTCCCATCGAAACTTCTTCTATGATAAACTTCAATCGCTTGTATATAATTTAAAAATGTCGAAGTAAGGTTCATAGTTTTATAAAATTCATTCGTATATAGATCATATACTACATCTAGATAACTTTCTTTTTCGAACCAGTTATTTACTATACAAGGGAATAATTCGCTTATTTCAGGATATTGAATAGTAAAATCGTATGGAAGGATTTTTTCTTTTATCTCGACTTCATTGATTTGATCATAAAACCATTTATAATCTTTTTTCACCTGACGTTCTCTACCTACAATAATTTCCGTCTCTTCTACGCCCTTAAAAGAAATACTTTTGGCGTAAATACTGTGACCAGTTAACAATGTTAAAAGTTTCTGCATCGAAAAAATTTTATCTAAATACCATTCGAAGCCTTTGCGAGTATTAGCTGTTAATTTAAATAGACTAGTAAAGGAAATATCTGCTTTTTCATGCCGATCGTTATTCCAATTAAAGATTCCTGTGTTCTCTAAAACAGCATCAATTGATGGTAATTCAATATTCATGTTTTCAGGATGTATCGTTTGTAGCTGTTGACCGACAAATCGCTCTTCATCAAAAATTGCTGATGTATGGAGAACATTCACATCAAGCCATTTTGCCATATAAGTAAATTCAACACTTAAAGATTCTAATTCAAGGTCATTTACGTTAAGAACGTGTCTTCCCACTAAAAATTCAGATACATCATAACTTTCTACTTGAAATCCAGGGAAGTTCATTTTGGAATTAGATAAATTATATGAAAAAATAGTAATTTCTTCGCCATTTTCGGTAAATCCCCAAATAACTTCCGAGAGTCCATTGTCATTATTTTCCGTTTCGACTTCTTCCTCCGTTTCAGATCTTGTTTCCACTTCAGCTTCTGTTTCTAATAAAATTTCTTCTTCCACAGATGAACTTTCTTCCATCGGAATTATTCGTCTTACAATTTGTTGATTTGAATTTTCTAATTTCCCGAAAATCTCTAGAGTGGTACGATTTTTTTTACGAATCAAGGTCCCTGGAACATTATCTTCAGTTCCAGGAATCCGCCAGTAACCACGAACCTCAAATTCATCATATAAAGATTTTTTTAAAAGTTGAGTACTAGACATTAGATTATCCCCTTCTCAAATAATTTTTAATAAACACTTACAAGTAACCTTCTTTTTTAAATAGCTCTCTTAAAGCAAGATTCACAGTAGCAGACTTCACACCTCTTTGTTCTCTTTACTGAAGACTGTTTAATACTTTTGATAAATCCTCTTCTATATAAAACCCGGTATATACCGTATTACTTCTTTTTGCATTCAAAATTTCTTTTAGAGCACTATTATTCACGTTTTCACTATTGTTATTGCTAGTGTTATCGAACGGATCATTAGCAACTTCATTAAAACCCTTTAGCTTTCTTTCTTTATTACCCATTTCATAATCTCCTTATCCAAGCTTCAATTCTTTTAGCAATTCACTGTATATTTTTGCACCTTTAGAAGTAGGGGCTGCTAGAGACAAAGGTCTTTGATCAAAACCAACACTAGAAGCAAACTAATTCTTCACCAGCTTCAGGTTTCAAATGAATTTGCACTGAAACACTAGGTATGACCTCTCTAAATTTTTCAAGCTCAATTGTATTTTCCTTAATAGATTCTAAATTATCTTCTATAAATTCAAAGTAATTTTGTTTTGCCACATGATTAATATCATGCCAACCTAGTTTTTTAGATATACTTCCAACTTCACTGTTTAAAAAAGGCAAAGTAATGGCTTTGAGTAAATTACTTTTCCCGCTGTTGTTATCTCCAATAAATATGACTAATCTATTTAAATCGACATCTATATCTTTAATGTTTCTATAATTTTTAACTTTAACTTTTGATATTTTCACGAGATCACCTCTCCCTTTTATACCTTCATTTTACAGTATATTCATATTGAATATTCAAAATAATTAATTTTCTCAATACTAATTAATGTATGCAAAGTGAGAAGTTTCTCACGAACACATTGAACATGTTTCATAAAGTTATATATCGGTCCTTACCTTTCAAATAGTGTTCAGCAATTTGGATTTTTATGACCAAATTTTATAGAGTGTTTCAGTTATTTTATAGAGGTAAAGATACTACGCTTTATAACCGTTCATAAAAGTACACTTTTGCAGACAGAAAGGGAGAGTAGATGCTAGTCAAAATGCAACTTCTCTCCCCTTCTATTTATGCAGCTACCAATAATGCCTCATATGTTAACTAATATAGATTTAATGCCTTAGCAGAAAATATTTAAGATCATTGAAAATATGAAGAAGAGTGGTGTCTTTTATATGTCAGCTTCTTTCCAATTAAATTATTCATATTTAACGAACAATTTTCTCCATTGAAGATTCTACTAATTTAACGTTTTTCGGATTGAATATTACTACATTCGTTCCTTCTCTATGTACAGTACTTCTATATTTTATTCCTGCATACCCTTTGCTCATAAAGTATTTAGCTAAAAGTTGGAAAGGGGCGTACTCCCTTGCTCTTACATCATGCTCTGTACTATGAACAGACTTAAATATCTGGTCATTATTAAATAAGTTAAAGTAAAATAATGCAGTAATTCGACTTCTTTCATCAGTTGATTTTTTCTTTAAAATTCTAGCAAAATCATATATATCCATCGGCAGACTTGAATCTCCTACCAGATTGAAAATATTGTTGTCACTGTTGGATTCAAATCGCGCACTTGTATAAAAGTCACCTTTTTCAACTCTCAGTTCTGCTTCTATCGTTCTTAAAATAAACTTTTTTTCCGCTTCCTCAGATCTTCCCTTCCTAACAGGAATTACCCCTAAATATATAAATGCTTTACCTGGAGGGTTCATTCTATTATGATTTCTCACATGATCAAGATGAGGAATCATTCTTTGATAGAAATCTAATTCAATCTTCTCATTTACCCCAACGCCCCTATAAATCTTTCCTAAATCCTTAATTGAAATTTCGAATTGTGATGCCATAGAATTAACTACATCATCAAAAACTTTGAAAAAAGTATATTTTTCAATTATTTCTTCTAATGAAAGCCCTTCTGTTTCTCCACTGTACAAAGCTTCCTTCAATGTATTCCAATGTTCCACCATTATTTCAGATAAACCATTCACTACCTGCTTCATTTCCATAACTGCACCTCAATTTCCATTTTCCATTGATAAGAGAAAGCGTATAACCAAAAAACGTTTCCTGATTATCAGCTACATTCCCTTTTGAAGTTTTCATAGTAATACTATTATTTCTGATAGTATATGCAAAAAAAAGTGCATACTTGTTTGATTTCTTATACTGACCATATACTAAATTTCATAGCGAGTACACAGGATCAAGCTTTTTTCTATTCGATGAATTGTAATATTAAGTGCAACACCTAGCTGAAAACACAAAAAAACCCATAACGGCCTCGTGTAGAATAGAGTTACCACACCAAATTCAACGGAGGATTCGTTATGAGCTATGTTCATCTTGCCACATCAGAAAGAGTCAAAATAGAGACATATCTCGAGCTAGGTTTTTCTATCCGAAAGGTTGCTGGACGCCTAGGGCGTCAACCCTTCTAAGATTTCACGTGAGCTCAAACAGAATCCTTCCTACAATGCGATCAACGCCGGACTGCGTTATGAGATGCAAAAAAAGAATTGTGGAGCACGCACGCTGTTCAGCACTTCGCTTGGCTCATGTATCCTTTCGAAACTGCGAGAGACATGGTCTCACGAACAGATCGCCTGACGATTATTCCAAGACGAAGGGCTCTCGTTCAAGACCATTTATCGTTGGATTTATATGGGCCTCGTCGAGGACGATTCTGGACTCCTCCGACAAAAAGGAAAGCGTCAGAAACAACGTGAGACGCGTGGACGCTTCAACGTCGGACTGCCAATAAGTAAACGTCCGGCTGACGTCAAAGCGCGTCAAACGTTCGGACATTGGGAGCTTGATACTGTTGTCTCGGGTAGAGGGAAATCTAAAGCCTGTGTCGCAGCGTTCGTCGAGCGAAAGAGCCGCTTCTATCTCGCTGTACCCATGGAAGATCGGTCCGCTCAATCGATGGAGTCTGCGATTCAAGCACTGCATCTTTACTTCCCGTTGGGAACGTTCCAAACTGCGACGACAGATCGTGGAAAAGAGTTTAGTTGTCATGAACGAATTCGTGACACGTTAGGCGTACCGATGTATTTTGTGGATCCGTATTCTTCTTGGCAGCGTGGGAGTAACGAGAACGCCAATGGTCTTCTCCGTGAATTTTTCCCGAAGGGGACAGATTTCGGAAAGGTCAGTCGTACTGAACTCGCTCAAGCGCTCGCCTGGATCAATGGGAGAGCGCGAAAATGTCTCAACTGGAAAACTGCATACGAGGTCTTCACAGAAGAAGTGTTGCACTTAATTTGACAAACCGTCTTTAAAAAAAGGTGATGTAGAAATACCTAACGATTTAGCTGGAGTCATCTACAAAGAATATGACGAAGGTGGGTTATGGAAGTATCAAATAACTAAAGAATTAGATGAATCAGGTTACGAAATCAACTACAAATCAATAAGATAAAGTTTGTGAAAACGGTCGAGATCGACCGTTTTTTTCGTGCTTGGCTCTGCAGCGTCGTCAACGTTGCGAGGAATTGTCATTTCACGCAATGATATGAAAAAGCCATCATTTCTTATTCGGAATGATGGCTTTTTCATATCATTTTTCTACTTTCTTTTTTCTGTCTAGTACAATCAAAACAATCCCGATAACAAGTTCTACCGCAATTATCTTCCAAGCCAGATCTGGAATCGCCTCAAAGGCATCCCCTTCGGAGCTACCAGTCACATCTAACTCCTTAAGCAAATAAAAATCAGATAAGTAAATGGATAACCACATTTTAGTAAGTGCTGCTAATACGAAACAAAACCCCATCTTCTGCAAAGAAAAAACCTCCACCAAAAAAATAACAGTCTCAATAATGCGAAGTCCTCGCATTCCGATCCCGAGGACTTCTTGATGTTTTATCCATCACTAAAACAACAATACTCATGATGCTCAATAATGTTCCAAGAACTGAAACGAGAATTGTTGTTATGCCATTAGGAATCATAAAACCTATCGGAATTAATCCCAAAAATGTCAAAACTATAATTGATTGATACGCGATATTTATCATTTTAATCACACTGTTACTGAAAAGAGATAAAATCAACGGCAACAAAAATAATCCGACGATGATCATAAGTGAAATTTTGAATACTCCTGGTTCTTCCAAGGAAATGCTACTCTCACCTACTGAATTCTTTGAAGCAACAAATAACATTGTGATAGCTGAGCACATCATCAAAAATACTAACGTAACTCTTTTTAACATGATAATCCCCCCTTACCATAAATATACCATTTTAAATTTAAAAAATGTAATTAACATACTACAAATATAACTTTTTAACAATTTATGAAGTGGGGTTATATCTTTTAAAATTTCATAATACTCGTGTCTGTGAGATTTCACGATATAATTCAATTTCTTCTGGATGCCGAACTTCCCATTCGAGATTTTGCAGCAATGAGATTCGGATCGTTCCATCCATTTCTGACATCAAGTTCGTCAATCTAAAGTCACGCCGATTCGTGTTCGGGTCTTCAAGGATTTCTTCAAAATCTTTTCGGAATTTAGCTAAAATTTTCATCTAATTTATCAACTAAACTTAGATGTTCTCGAAGCATAGTACTTTGATAGGACTCTTTAAATAATCTTCTCTTTTGTAACTCAGGAACAATCATGTCTACAAAATCTTCTAAACTTGATGGTAGTGACGGTGGCATTAAGTTGAAGCCATCCGCCACTCCTTCGTTAAACCAAGTTTCCATCTGATCCACAATTTCTTCCGGAGTACCAATCAATGTCAGGTGCCCTCCTCCGGCTGCTAAATAGCCTAACAGTTCTTTGAGCGTCGGATCCGTATCTTCGATAATCTCTAGTATCGTTTGATAGCGTCCAATGGGACCTGAAAAATCTTCAATTGATGGTAAGATCGGAATCTTTGCTTCGAGATCCCATGTGGAGCAGTCTTGTTGCAGAAAGAAACTCAATTGTTTTAATGCATTGACAACCGGTAATTTTTCATCTAGTTCGGCTTTTTTGGCTAGTGCCTCTTCTCTTGTTTTACCAACATACGTTACTAAGCCTGGGTATATCTTAATCTTCCGATCTGGTGATTCAGTTTGTGTAATTTTCTTATGGAGTTTTTCACGAAAAGCATGGGCTTGTCTAAAATTCCATGACACAGAATAGACAGCATCCGCATGTTTGGCTGCAAGGGCAATCCCTTCCTCAGAAGCCCCCGCTTGCATCGCTACTGGCTTTCCTTGGGGACTACGTGGCGTAGACAAAGGACCTTTTACGCTGAAATAGGCTTCAGAATGATCGATAACTTGTATACGTTCAGGATCAATCAATTGGTTATCTGATCGATTCGCGAGAAAAGCCGCTTGATCCCAAGATAAAAATAGCTTCTCCATCAATGCTGCGAATTCGTTCGCCTTGTTATACCGTTCCTCCCTCGGTGGAAGTGCATCCATCCCGTGGTTTAACGCTTCCCAATCCGTCATCGAGGTCACTAAGTTCCAGCCTACCCTCCCCTTCGTCACGTGATCTAGGCTTAGAAGTTGCCTTGCTGCTGTATACGGATTGGAGAACGTGCTCGATATCGTAGAAACTAATCCGATATGATCCGTCACTTGAGAAATAGCCGTTAGATTAATTAAAGGATCCAACCAAAAGGCAGGTAAATCAGTTGCATTATTAGCCGGAAAAGATTGATTATCCGCAAAAAATACTGCATCCAAACATCCAGCTTCCGCTATTTGAGACAAACGCTGATAATAGCGGCTCTCTCCGATCTCTTTAATCGCAGAATCAGGCATCAACCATGCGGCTTGATGATGACCACATCCATATAACAAAACGCCGATATTTAACTGATTTCTGTTCGTCATCTTCTGTTCACGAATCCCTTCTCTTACAAGCTGAGAATTTTTTAAAACGCCCGCTTTAATTCATCGTTAACCCACCATCGACTGTTACGTTTTGACCGGTAATCCCAGATGCTGCTTCTGATGCCAAAAAGGCAACCAGTTGAGCCACTTCTTCTGGGCTCGTCACTTTTTTCAACGGCGTCGATTGGGCAATGAAATCGAATACTTCAGCGGTTGTCACAGCACTCGCATCTGTGACTTTCAATAACCCACCGGAGACGACATTCACGTTTATGCCATATTGACCTAACTCTGCGGCTAGGTTTCGAGTAAAGCCAATCAGACCTGCTTTTGCTGTTGTGTATTCATGATAAGGAACGACTGGGTTTTGATAGAGGTTTGTTCCAATGCTGATGATACTACCGCTATGTCGTTCTATAAATTGTGGCAAAACACTTTGAATGATGTGAAACGCTGCTTTAAGTGTTCCATCCAGTTGATTTTGATAATCTTCCCACTCTAAATCGATAAACGATTTTTGCGCAACCGGATCAAATTTGAAGTCTACTAACGCATTATTCACGACAACATCGATTTGACCATAATGTGCTGTTGCGGATTGCATCATGCTCTCGACATCTTCCCGCTTCGTGACATCTGCATACAAGGCAATTGCATTCTCTACTCCCAGTTCGCTCACAAGTTGTTCTGCCGCATCCTTGCTTTTAAAGTAATTGATCACCACTTTAAATCCGTTGTGTACTAACACCCTTGCAATCGTCGCCCCAAGTCCTCGACTACTTCCTGTCACTAATACTGTTCTGCTCATTCTTGTCCACTCCCTCATCCATTTTTGCAACTTAAATAGCGAAGTAGTAAACAAAAAAACGCAACTCTCCAAAAGGAAAGTTGCGCACGTCTAAATAATCACATAGCAAAGAACGATATCATCGTCTCCGCTTGTTCATCAGAGTTTACACTTCCCTACGCTAGTACGACCTAGTTCAGGTTCAAAGGGTTTGAGTAGCTACTCATCTCAGTTTAATAACACCCCTAGTGATTCTATTTAAGTTATCTTTACTGTAGTGGTCTTGTGAACACCTGTCAATGATGATGAAAGCGATTTCGTTAATAGTATTTCTTTAAAGATCGAGCGTAAAAATAGGATTATTATCTGATTCGGATTACTTTGTTACGGTCATATCTTATACTAGACAATCTTAATTATCATTTTTTTCTTTGCTGATGTCTTAAATACGAGCGATTCGATTTTGCAGATCGATTACGTGATCTAGAAGTCCAAATCATTGGTGTTTGCAATGTAGTAATGCTTATCTTGCGTAATCTTCGTTTGTGAGTCTTTTAGCAACAATTGATGCAATTGATATCTTCAATAAGAATCTATCACTTAATATTAAAAGTAAATTGAACACGATTCTCCATACTGGAGCAACAGTTCAGTAAGCCAAAAGAAGAAAGTAACATACGCTACATTTCTCTTTCTTTTCGATAAGTTATCCTCATATTCTATGAGTGATAACGAGTTCGATTAAACATAAGTATTAACTTGTAACAGCTTAACACCCCCTCATTTCAGTTATGGAATGAGGGGGTGTATACAATATCAATCATTATTACATTATTAGCTGACTACACCTGTTGCACTACAATAAAACTCTACTGGAATATTGTGAGTTGAACTAACTCCATTTTGACTGTACTTCCCTCCGACAGTAATATCGTAGGTTCTTCCCCCATCGATTAAAGTAGGAGTATATCCTGTCTGTATCCATACTCCTTTATCCGTTGAATCTGCAGATTTTATCCAGTTAACATCAGAGAAGAATTGTCGACCTGCTGACTCTCGAAGTACTGTATCAAATGATCCTGTAATTTTGATACTGACTGAAGTACCTTTAGCGTTAATTGTTTTAGACTTTGCTTTAGTCACAGAAGCTTTTGCTGCAACATTGTAAGAAGGCTCAAACGTCAATCCGACTCGATCTTCAGCAATTCGCTTGAAGCGCGTAGGAGAAACCCAATCAGCTTTTTTAAAATCTTTCTTTGCTACCAATTCAAGATCTGCCTCTGGATGCTCTTTGTTGACTGTATCAATTATGACTGAATACTGTTTGTAATACTTATTTTTTTTGTTTTGAGACAGTGAATTTTCTTTACTTTCTGCAGACACACCGTTGATTAATGAAACCGTCAATACAGCACCAAATGCCGTTGACAATATTGCATTTTTTACGTTCATTTTGTTCTCCCTTTCTTTTTTCAGAATATTTAACACATTCAAAAAAATAGCATGATGTTGAATTTTTTTCTATACTTTTACAATTCATTTTTCTTATCTTTATCACATTATTTTTTAATAGTTAATTACTTACATTGAATTCGTTGTTTAAATAATTAGAAAAATATTATAGAAATAAAAAATATTAAAATATGAATTGTGATGCTTAATTAATTTTTAGTGAAACCGTATTTTTCACTGCATTACTATCAATTCCTTATAGAAAAAAATATTAGCAATATCCCTTCACCTATGTATTCAGTCTTAAATGTAGATACTACTCATGTATGATTTACATAGCTCCTTTTACTCAAATGGAAGTAATGCTGCGCATTACTTTTGAATTGATTTTTTGCACGCATCGAGCGTGCGTTTTATTTTAGGCTACTCGTTTTCCTAGATGATGTTTCAAAAACAAAAGCATAGGACCCTTGTTCTTGTCACGTTAGTTCACTATGATTTTTTGGCAAAGGTGAAAAATAAACCCTTCATTCCATGATTTATAAGAACCAGGAAACTCCTCTGATCCCCTGAGTCTCAGTGAATCTAATAAATATTCCAATCAGTTACGCTAAAGCGTATATTTTGCACTTTTCCTTGCCAAAAAATCATCACGTTCACTCAACAGACTTCGAACAGGGGAAATGGTCCTCGAAATTACAAAAGGAGTGAATCATATGTATTTATCGTTTAAACATTTATGAAGTGAAATTTCGCAAAAGTTCATCTATGAATATGGAGGAACTGGTCATCATGTCGATAGAAAAGGCAAAAAAATCTCAGTGAATTTTTTAGGTAATGATTATCTGTTTCATGTCACAAATTTTATTCTTGAATCAGATAATAAGGTGAATGTCATTGATGACATTTTTAATTGGGAGCTTGACCGAGTAACAACACATTAATATGAATCAATATCAATTGATAATGTTTAAGAACTCCTTATTAATATTTGGGCAAAAGATAAGAAAGGAAGAACTAATTTACTAGCTTAATCGTTAGTAAATCAGTTCTAAGGAGAATTTATAATGAATCTACTAAAAATAAGATATGACGACGGAAAAGAAAAAGTAATTGAGTGACAAAATGAAGAAGATTTTCTTGAGTTTGTAACTCAACTTTATCGGGAGAAGTTTCAATGGACACCTTTACTAGAAATTTGTGAAGATATTATTTTTGTTCATTCTGAAACTTTGGAAGATGATTTTTACTCTCAAGAGGGTGTTCAAGAATGGCTTCATAATAATATCGATATTGAAAATGATTCTGATGGAGTATTTTTTTGAAAGACAAATTGTAATATTAAGTGCAACACCTGACTGAAAACACAAAAAAACCATAACGGCCCCGTGTAGAATAGAGTTACCACACAAAATTCAACGGAAGAGTCGTTATGAGCTATATTCATCTTACCATATCAGAAAGTGTCAAAAATAGAGACGTATCTCGAGCTAGGTTTCTCTGCCCGAAAGATTGCGAAACGCCTGGGGCGTCAACCTTCTACGATTTCACGAGAATTGAAACGAAATCCTCATTACGATTCTTCTCATGCTGACTAGCGTTATGTGGAGCAAAAAAAGAAGTGCGGTGCACGTACGAAGTTTACGCTCGAAAAAGGAATCTACATCCTCGAAAAATTACGGGAGACGTGATCCCCTAAACAAATTGCCGGACGATTATTCCCAAAAGAACGACTCTCGTTCAAGACAATTTATTGTTGGATTTATAGTGGCCTCGTCGAGGCCAATTCTGGACTTCTTCGACAAAAGGGCAAGTGTCAGAAACCACGTGAGACGCGCGGACGCTTCAACGTCAGACTGCCAATCAGTAAACGTTCGTCCGACGTCAAAGGGGGTCAAACGTTTGGACATTGGGAGCTTGATACTGTTGTATCGGGTAGAGGGACGTCAAAAGCCTGTGTCGCAACGAAAGTGTCGTTTTTATCTCGCTGTACCGATGGAAAATCGGTCTGATCAATCGATGAAGTCTGCGATTCAAGCATTACATCTTTCCTTCACGTTGGGAACGTTCCAAACTGCGACGACAGATCGCAGAAAAGAGTTTAGCTGTCATGAACGAATTCGTGACACGTTAGGCTTACCCATGTATTTTGCAGATCCGTACTCTTATTGGCAGCGTGGTAGTAACGAGAACGCCAATGGTTTTCTCCATGAATTTTTTCTCGAAGGGGACAGACTTCGGAAAGGTCAGCCGTTCTGAAATCGCTCAAGCACTCGACTGAATTAATGGGAGACCACGAAAATGTCTTAACTGGAAAACTGCATACGAGGTCTTCATGGAAGAAGTGTTGCACTTAATTTGACAAATCATCCTCTTAAAAGCTATCAACTATGTTTGATCAGTAATTGCTTATATTTAATTTAAATTAGTACTTGAGCGTTACAAGCGTTTTTTAAGAAGAGTTATAAATTCCTAATCTATTTTCCTTGGTAAATATGTACAATAAAAATACAAATATTTTAAAGGAGCTGAACTTATGAACATCCGAAAAGTATTATTTCTCGTCGTGATTGCTATTGTCTATCTTTTACTCTTCACCATCACCTTTTGGAGTCTCATTGGCTTAGTGGTCTCAGCAATTGGTCTATACTTTTATTTTAAACCAAGGCTACGAAATCCAATAAAGTATCCAACTTTTGTCGTTTGGCTAGGAGTATTCATTGCCTTTTCAATTTCTATTTATATGGTAGACAGAATAAATGAACCTCAAAAAATAGAAGCCGGGTCTTCTACCAAAGAAACAAAGATGTTGGAATCATTAAAGAAAGAGTCAAAGGAGTTAGAAACGTCTTTAGAGGACACGCGACTTAAACTAAAACAGCAACAACAAGAAACGAAAAAATTGAAAGAGGAGTTAGCACGAGAAAAAGACTTACGTTTGCAAACAGTTGAAAGCTATCAAGATGAAGCAGATAAACGCTCTGCTCTTGAGAGTAAGTTCAAAGAAGAAGAAACAAAACGAATTGCCGCCGAAGAGAAAGTAAATGAACTTGAATCATCCCTAGCAAGTATTGAATCGACAGAAGCGTCGGAAAATCTTGCTACTGAAGAAGACTACGAAGAAGCTCCTGACGAAGAATATGTAGAGGAAGATGTGACAACAGATCTAGAATTCGATCCATATGGCGCAGACCGAGATTGTGGAGATTTTTCAAGTGCACAGGCCGCTCAAGATTTTTATCTTGCTGCCGGGGGTCCTATGGATGATCCCCATGACTTAGATCGTGATAACGACGGAAATGCTTGCGATTGGAATTGACAAGCGTATATGAATTTTCTCGCATATTATAATTGGTAGATTTATTTCGGAATAAATGAGTGATTGAATTTCTAACTAATAATGTGGTAAGTGAAATAACAAAAAGTATGCGCCGGCGCATACTTTTTGTTATTGTATTTTATTTTTGATAATACGAAACGCGTTACCATTATTAATTAAGAATAATTCATCTATACTTTAAAAGTGTACATAAATACTTCCGTTGTGTTTTACGAAAAGGAGAATCCATTGAAACTTGAACGTTTACTCACTATTATATTTAAGCTACTCCATCGCTCTACCGTTTCTGCTTCACAACTAGCTGAAGAATTAAATGTCTCTCAGAGAACCATTTATCGAGATATCGAAACTATTAGTGCAGCTGGTATTCCTATTACTTCGTACCATGGGGCAAACGGTGGATTCGGTATTATAGAGAATTACAAATGGGATAAAACTTTTTAAATGCTACTTCAATGCTTGAGGTATTGTCTTTAGTCAAAAGTTTATCGAATCAATTAAATGATTAAGATCTTAAAAAGACAGTTGATCGTCTATCCATTCTCTCATCCGAAGAACAAAAGAATCATCTACATATTGATTTAACTCACTTCTCAATTGACTCTTCTTTTTTAATCAATCTTCAAAAAAGCATTAAAGAATCAACATGCGTTTGTTTTCAATATATTAGCTCTCAAAATGAACAAACTACTCGAGAGGTAGATCCTCTTTCACTACAATATAAGTTCCGAATGTGGTATCTATACGCTTATTGCCATTTAAGAAACGACTATCGCGAGTTTAAAGTCTCACATATACTCAACCTTGAGAGACTAACAACTCTTATTAAGGATACTCATCGTTTACCTAAGGAGCTACCAGTAATTTTCCCTCCAAAAGAGCGTGTCATTTTACGTGTCCATTCATTTAGTATTAAATCATTTTCAACATCAATCGATGACGCAAGAAGAAGATGGTAGTATCACAGTGACATTGATGTTACCTCCACCATTACATGCAGAATGGCTCATTAAAATATTGTTAAGTTTCCGATCAGGCGTAGTAGTCATTCAACCTTTATACTTACAAGATGTCTTAAAAAATGAAGCTAAAAAAATATTGAACTTATATGAGGATATATGACAGTCAGTTGTCATATATCCTTTTTTATACTAAACGTAGTTAGACAACGATTACTATTATAACTAAAGGAGCGATTTGAATGAACGCTGGAAAAATGATGGTTTCTTATCATGAATGGGCAATGAGAGTGATGTTAGATCATCTAGATAATTTGCCGAAAGAAATTTTAAAAAAGGAGAACAAAAGCTCTTATCCTACTATTGCTAAAACCCTCAGCCATATCCTTGCTGTTGATACCATGTGGATTCAAATTCTATAAAAAGTAAATTTTCAACAAGCATTACAGGATGCGATAAGTCAATTACCGCTTACTGATGCCTATACAATTGAAGAATTCAAAATGGCATTCAAAAGTGTAGCATTAAAGTATCAAACCTTTTTAAACGAAAACTCATACCTCACTGTGATGATAGATGTAAATAATCCTTGGTCAGGTCCACGGCAAACAACCTATGAAGAAATTTTCTTACACGTATCTAACCATGGGACGTACCATTTAGGTAATATCACTACCATGCTTAGACAACAAAATGAAACTTCACTCATGATGGATTATTCTCTTTTTTGGTATGAAGACACAACAGTTACATCATGAAGTGGCGTACTAATACTTAGTAATCAATTAGAAATTCTGTTTTAAAGCAAAAAAGTGTGCGCCGGCGCACACTTTTTTATTTATATGATTCATGGTAAGCCTTTAAGATACACGAACTATATCCTAAGAATAAAAATCGAAGGAGTAATTTCATTTCATCTGTGTTCCATCAACCAATTTATTCTCTAATCGATCAACTCATTTTTCTTTAAAAGGTTTCTTTTACAGTACATATTGTTTTGTTTCACGTGAAACCTTATCTACTTTATGTTTTCCCAATTTATACTTATCGGGCTGATGTTTCGCAAAAGCGTAGGGTTTTAGATGTAATCTCCTATACCATCTCTATGTTTGGGATGATTAATTTTTAGTGAGCAACGTAAGCATCACTTCTCAAACTCCTTTGAATCAGGTGACGGAAGAAGTATGGAGTCTCTTCATTGCAGTTAACATAAAAGGTATGTTCCCTTTCTTAGAGGCTGTCATCCCACACATGAAAAACAATTCGAAGATGCAATCGTCAACTTAGAGATCGTACGGTATCGGTTCTTCCATTCCTTATGCAGCCACTAAGTCAGCCATTCATACGATGACATGCTCACTTGCTATCTCACTCGCACCTGACAATCGCGTTAATTGTATCTCTCCGGAAGCTGTCACCACACGTTGGTGGGCTGGGAATGAGGAACGAATGCATAGTTTAGCAGGTAATCTTCCCTTAAAGAGAATTTTCACACCGAGGGACATCGCGGAGGTTATTCTATTCCAGTTGACACAATCGTCCATAACGGGACAAGTCTTCGTGATGGATAATGGCCAAACGCTCTAAAGTTTAGACACTGTAAGATAGATCTAAATCGACGTCTTTTTTTAAAAAGTGTGCGCCGGCGCACACTTTTTATCTAATTTCCCCACTCCTCTTCAGACATGCTATGCTAGTTGTATCGAATTAAGGGGGCGTGCATTATGGACTCTACCTCATCCGTCCAACATAGACAGCTTGTTGTATCTCAAGCAGCAAAGACATTGCTCGAAAACGATGTTACTGAACAACTGATTTCCATCGACATCATTGATGTCGAAGCCTATGTCAATCAACTCTATGAAGAATTTTATGAATTTCAAAATGAAGAAGATGTTTACAAAAAGCTACGTTATTATTCATTTACGAAATTGAAACGGCGCTGGGTACGGGCAGCTGTAAAAAACTATGTTGAGAACAAAGGTCCGATGAAAGAATTACGTGGCCTTCATAAAATGTATCTGGAGTATTGGGACATTGCGGGAAAAGAAGGGTTCCAACGAAAGTTCTCCGCAGACAGTGTTGAAAAGTTGATGCAGGAACACATACAGGAACTTGAAGCGTGGGCTGAAAATAACAACTTGCTGATCCATACGTATCCGCACTGGGGACAAAAAACGAAGAATCAGCAAACGACAACGATGCGAACCGATATTTTAATGGTCATTGGAGAGGTTGCGAAAGAATTAAAACGCGCACAACCAAAAGCACATGTTGCAACTTCTACCTCGATTACGGTACCATTCTTTGGAATTGCTGACCGCATGAAAAATACGACGGAAAAGTTTAATCAAGGGGACACTATGATGACGGACTTATCTCTTGACCTCCACGACTTCTCCGCTGTCGTCCCTAAATACAAACAAGGTATCCCTGCTAATTTATCCGTTCTCGTCAGTAATGAATTTCTTGCAGAACTCGACGGAAAAGTCCCGGATCTTGATGCCCGCGATTTCGAGGTCTTTAACGAGATTCTGTCATATCGCGATGTAACGTTTCAAACGAGTCGTAAAATCGTCTTCCCGATCTCAAAACTTGTTAAAAAGATCTATGGAAACGATAGCGGGAAAAGCTACACTCTAACAACTCAACGTCTTGTGAAACTCGGTTATTATCGTGTAGCCGTTAGAAATGAGGATAGTGACCTCTCGATCTTTGGTCTCTTCTCCTCAGTTAAAATTAGTAATGCTTCATCTGTTAAGCGGGATACACAAATTACTGTCACCGTCTCAGAGGAAGTTTATGATGATTTATTAAAACAACAGATCATTAGCATCTATGGTGAACAAATTGAGCGATTAAAAGGAACGTTCGCTTATCATTTATCCTTTGTACTTCAAAAGGAACGACTTAACTCGTATCAGTTAAACGAAGAAATGCCTGCGAAACGGCATTGGCGCCAGTTTACACACTCGATTCGATTTAATAAAAGTCGAAAAGCAGAAAACTTGAAAGAACTTGAAACTAATTTGGATCGTATTAAAGAACTTGATTTTATCATTCAAGATTGGCATCGGTCCGGTGATTACTATTTCTTATACTTCCATCCCTTGGAACGCTGGGAACATGATGATCGCCGCAACGCCCTTCTCCTGTAAGGAATATCGAGCAGATCAATAGAAAGTAGTCTTCTTCCATTCTTCATAGATTCAAATAAAAGAGCGTATGAGATTATGAATCTCATACGCTCTTTTGAATGCTAACGATGATTCTCCTTGAAACTATATGATAGTAAATAAGCGTTTTACCTCATAAGCCTAACCTACATTGCCTTTGTCCTATTAAATCAAGATTAGCTATCGTGTCATGTTGCCATTGAAAAATATGGTCGCTTTATGATCGCTTTAACGGCAATACAATAATCAAAAATAAGTAGCATCAAGCATTCAGCTATGCTCATGTACATTTCGCTAATCACAACCATATATCTATATAAACAATTATATTAAAAGATCTGTAATGTAGTACCAACATAGATGGTCGTATATGAAGTAACAAACATAGAAAAGGAACATATGTTCTGTTTTATTTTTCTATTTTTCTTCTTGTTGTAAGAACTCACATATTATTGGATGTCTTATTCTCAAGAATATCTATTAATCGTACATGTCGAATCGTGTCGGAAAACGACCATTTTTCAAATTCAGACGTTATTTACCGTACTGAAACAGTACTTTTTCTTATATTTTCAGCATTTTTTGTCGGATTTGACCGTACCGAAACAACACTTTGTCGGTTTAGGTCGTCGATCACCGTACCAAAACAACAGTTTTATGTTTTTGGTCGTTGATTCCCGTACCAAAATGACCATTTTGCACTTTAGAACACTTTTTAAAAATTATTTTAAAGCGGCTATCTTATCCATTTGGTCGTCATATACCGTACTCAAACAACACTTTTGGACATTTTAGTCGCTCTATCCCGTACTGAAATGACACTTTTAATCATTTGGTCGTTATGTACCGTACCAGAATGACATGTTGCATCGCTACATGTATGAATTTACTCAAGAAAAACCTCTAGAAAGCGCATCATATAAGGATTTCAGAGATTCTGGTCGTTTTTGACCGTACTGAAATGACATCTTTTTTATACTTGAGAACGGCTTCATATCAACGTTTTTAGCACATTGGTCGTTTTTGACCGTACCGAAACCGCTTTTTGACAGTTCCCTTTCTGAACAGGATACTAGTACTAATAGTTCAGAGTAGGGGAGGTGTAGGTATGTCATTTCAACATGAAAATCGTCATGTATTGGTCGCTAATAAATTACTAATCGCGATGAGCGGCTTAACACGTTGGACAAAACGTCAAGACAGTTTCTTATATGAACAGCATCACTATAACATTCCAGGACCTTTCCTGGCTTTGAAGTGGACAAAATCTCGTATTCGTCATTTGTTGACGCTTTTATCGTATTGCGATGATCAAGGTGTTCTTTCATTAGTGGAAAGTGAAGCATTGGCTCACTATGCGCATACATCAGTTCGATCGTTACACAATAACCTACGCCTTTTTGAATCAGCTGGACTTATTCGTTATTCGATTCATTTCTCGGGAGTCGTCACCATTGAACTCGTAGATTATCTCGAAAACTACCGTGATCTTTTTGAAGAAGGTGGTACGTATACATCGAAGACCGGTTATACGTCTCTTTGGTGTGGGATGGTGCGCCAACTGATGGATATTGAACATGTAAACATCCTTCGCGTCGCTTTACGTGCTCTTGTACAAGTAGAGCGAGACGTGAATGTCCAGTCTCAGGAGAAGGCAACTTTAACCTATGATGAAGTCCGCGGATTCCTACCGCGTTACTGTGGACATCGCTTGGCTGTAAAAGGTATGCTCGATCAACTATCGCAGTTCTTTAATGTGCATTTGGTTGAGAACACGAAAGATTTCTTATCTGCTGTTAAAGAGAATGTCTCGCTTAAGAAGCGCATACATACCGTAACACGTCCTTTAATGTTTCACGTGAAACTCGAAGACCAAATTAACAGTAAGCGTATCCGGGAAGCGGAACGGGCGCGTACGTTGATCAGTTGGTTCGATCTTCGAGAAGTCGCTCGTGACTACGTAGATTTCGATGCACTAGAAGTTCCGCAAACATCGCTGCAGTCGTTAAGTGATACGTACGGATTTGCTGCCTGTGATGCAGTCATTCGTTCGATTCGAAACGATTTCTACCAATACGGGGACCGTCTTGAAGATGCAGAACTCTATCGCCTCTTCTTTGAATCACCAATTCTCTATCTAAATGAACGACTCCGAGTCGTATCGGAAAAATTGGCCATTGCATGATGGTCTATTTGTCATGCTTTTTTTTGAAAATAGTCGTGAAAAGACAACAAAACCGCGCCATTTTAAGTCTTTTTGATCGAATTCATCGTCATGCTACTCATTTTATTGATCCATCCAAGGACAATATCAATATGCCATACTATTTAGGAAAAAAAACAAATTCTGTTGTTAAAAAAACAGCTTGTTGAGTTGCTTATTCAATAGATTCTGAACGAAATCATTAAATGAATGCTTAAAAAACAATACTCTTTGAATTTCTACAAATTGTGCTGTTCGTTTCTCAAATTGCAAAATGTCTTGTTTTTGTTGGTACTAAAGGCTTGAGGGGGTGAAGTCTTTTTCTAATTCTTATTAATTCTTTATTAATCTTTTTAATCTCTTTCAATGTGTTGAATGATAATAATCTGGTAGATCACGATTTATTATGATGAAGAATAAAATTAAAATATGAAGAAGCATTATAAAAACGTAGACAAACACATCTACTTAGGAAAGATTAAATACGCTGTAAACATTTCGATGTCGAAATGTTTACAGCGTATTTAATAATGTATACATAAAATTATTCTCATATTTATGTTTTGAGTTCTGATAATCATTGAAATTATGATATCCATGTGCCATGATGAATGAAGAAAGGGGAGAGATAATGAATATTATGACGTTTTACATATCAAAGGGAGGATCCGGGAAAACAACCTGTTCGCTCAATATGGGTCATGCGCTTGGTGAACTCGGGTATCGGACGCTTCTCGTTGACTTAGATCCGCAGGGATCATTAAGTAAGTTAATGCTGAAAGAGTCGGACACGATTCAATACATGACGCTGTACGACGTCCAAGCAAAAGGATTAGCGATTGAAGAGATCTTATTTGATGATGAAAAACACAGTATTAGTCTTCTTCCCTCCAATGAACGAAATGCACGTTTAATCAATTTAATTTCTGAACAAGATAAGATTTTTCTATTAAAAGATTTACTATCTCCTCTTGCCCATGAGTTTGATTGGATCATTCTTGATTCAGTTCCTTCAATCAATGAATTATCAAAAGTCGTTTTATCGTGCGCAGACGAGGTCGTTATTCCATTCATGCCGAAAAAGCTCGTTTTTGATCAGTTAGGAAGTACGGTTCGAACGATTCGACAAGTGAAGAAGTATTATAATGCTTCGCTAGAGCTAACAGGCATTATGCCAGTCGCAATTGATCTTGGTTTAAAAGGGGATCGCGAATACGCAGAGGCGATGGAGCAGTTGGCAACAACAGAACAATTACATGTGCTGCCTTCTGTACGACGTGCTGCTTTTATTGAGAAGGCAGCAGATAGCGGAAAGAGTGTTTTACAGTACAAGTCGAAAGAAGGCATGGAACTGGCACAGCCGTTTCGTGAGCTAGCACTTTTGATGACAGGAGGTCCGAAACATGAAAGCACGGAATAAACAGATTCATAAAGTAAGACCACAAGACCAACATCCTTATCGGAGTGGATTGACTGACCTGAGCTCTGTCGTACAGAAATTACCGGTTTCCCGCGATTTAGAAAATCTCGCAGTCGAGATTAAAGAATTAGCGAAGATTCAAACGATCTCTGTGTTCGAGATTGGTAAGCGCTTGTCGATTGCTAAATCTGAAATGCACGATCAACAAGAATGGCGCACGTTTTTAGAAGTCGTCAACATGTCAAATTCACTTGCCTCCCGATATGTTAAAGCGTTTGACACCCTAGAACCATTTGAAGAACAACTCCAAACGTTACCAGCATCCAAAGTATTCGAACTGATGTATGTCGATGATCCAGAAGACGTTGTACTAAACGGACTTCCGATAGAAGAGGGAAGAAAGTCGCTCGACCAAGCAACTGTCCGAGAAATCCGTGCTGCTCGATCAACGACACCTAAAGTAAAAGTCAAGTCGTTTCAACAACCGGAAGTGACATCGACCGTCCTTTCTACACGAGTTCCTACAGAAACATCGGAACAGATTCATGTGTTAGCGCGTGCTAAAGGACTCAGCATTAGTGAATACATTTCAAAGATGATCGAAGAGACAATTCAGCGAAACATTATTGAAGATCAGAGTGAGATCGTGGAAGGAGAGAAGGAACAGTGAAAAAAATTGCCTTATATAATCGAAAGGGTGGCGTCGGAAAATCAACAACCACGATTAATTTAGCCCACGCGTATGCTCGACAAGGATTACGCGTTCTCGTCATTGATGCAGATGACCAAGCATCGACGACAAACGGACTAGGCTTAACCGATGATTACGATGGAAAAGTGCTCCTTGATTGTCTGATTGAAGAATATGATCCGTTGTACGCACCGATTGAACAAGTGATTGTTACCTGTGATTATGAACTAGGAACGATTCACTTAGTACCCACACGTCGCTCTGCTTCTCCTACCGGACTGACAAGTCAGATGGGATATGAATACCGCTTGATTGAAGAACTAGCGCGACTTGAAGACTTATTTGATATTTGTTTAATTGATTGCCCGGGATCAACGTCCGCTTTAAACCCATACGCTCGTTGTGCTCTTGTTGCGCAAGACCGGATTGTCATGCCGGTACAGATGCAGAAGTTCTCGATGGATGCTGTGTACACAGCTCCAGAAGAGTTAGAAGAAATGAGACTCGGATACAAGGAAGATATTCATATCTCAGCATTCATTCCCACAATGGTGAATGCCCGTTCTAAAGGAGATATGGCGACCGTAGACGAGTTGAAGGAGCTAGGAGAGGAAGTTGGTATTCCTGTACTAACAACGATTCCGTATATCGTAAAGATTCAATCCTTACAACGAGAAGCACGTCCTGTTATTGACCATAAAAGTCCAGCGACAGATGCCTACTTACAGCTAGCAGAGGAGGTACTCTCACTATGAGCAGTCGACGTAAAAAAGGACAAGCAACGTTTAAAAGCTTTCAGAGCACAGTAGCTGAAACAACGGTTCAAGAACAGGGTACAGAAGCGTTACGGGAAGAGCAAATCGAAGCGGTGAAGAAGTTTGCTGCGCCTACGATGTCAAATCCGTATCAGTCGCTTCCAGCTGTCGGCCTATCACGTGTGCTATCAAAACGTCTTCCGGATGACATGGAAGGTATTATTCAGTATTACAATCACATTGATACAATCCAAGCGACAAGTTTTGTTGAGAAGTGTCGTATTTTAGCACATGCGAATGAAGTATTCCGTAATGCTGACACTAAAGAAGCATTTCAGCAGGAACAAGGAAGTTGGAAAGAATTTTTAAATCAAATCGGAATGTCTCATCCTCAAGTCAATCGGTTCATTTCATTCTGGAATGTATTTGGACCAACGATCTTGGACAAGGCGATTCAACAGGACTTCAGTGCTTCTAAGTTAGCTGAATTATTAACATGGCCAGAGGATCCAAAAGTCGCGTTACTGGAAGAGCGGAAGTATAAGACAAACGATGGAGAGTTTACAGTCTACGAAATGACACGTGAACAATTACGTGAAGTGAAAAAAATGCTGAATGAGCGGAAAGAACAAAACGTGATTGATGCAACTCCTGTACAGCCAAAACCAGCACGCGTACACGTAGATTTCTCCGATAAAAATGATCCATTATATCAAACGCTGAAAAAGCGAGCACAAGATCAGGGAATGAAACCCGATCAAATCATACGAGCAGCTTTAGAACAATACTTACGCACGTAAATAGATAAAAAGACCGTTCTACATCACAGTAGAACGATCTTTTTATAATGTCATTTCTAACTTCTCATTCATTCTCATTATCGAGAGTTTTCTGTGTACGTTCTCGTAAAACAGCAAGCTCAACTTGTTCGTGAAGGCGACGTTCGAACGATTCTTGATCCCGCTGTGCAATGGTCAACGCTAACGACAGTTTTCGGTTTTCTTCTTCTAACTGCTCAGAGCGTTCAGTACGTGCTTTCAGTTCATCGATTCGATCAGTTAAAATTTTGTTTTGGCGATACAATTGATCGCGTTCTTCCTTAAGTTGAGTGATGTTTCCTTCCAAATGAAATACTTCTCGTTTTAATGAAGTGATTTCTTCTTTATTAGATACTTCTAATTTTTTTTGTTGTTCTCTTCTCTGAACTAATTCATGCTCTGTCTGTTCCAGTTTTGCTTTCATGTCTTGAAGTTCTTGCTGATGAAGAGAGACTTTTTCTATATACTCTGCTTCTAAATCTTCCTTAGCTTGTAGCACTTCTGACTCTAACTTAGTAACTGTATCTAAGTGACGAGATTGAATACGTTGATTTTCGTGTTGGAACGCTTCAAGACGTGCTGCCCGTTCTTGAAAGAGAAGCGTGATCTGCTTAAGTGAAGATTCTAATACAGCATCCTCTTCACTGAGTTTCGGATCAATCTCTCTTTGTTCAGCAAGTACAATGAACTCTTCGAAGAGCTGATTGGTTGTAATCTGACGTCCTTTTATCAATTCACCAATTTTTTCAGTAACTTCTTCAGAGAGACGGAAGGATTTATTTTTCATTTCATTAGATGACATATGTATACCTCTCTTGCCTGAATTAATATGTAAAGTATAACACCAATTGTATTATTTACTTAGCCTTTTCTATTTTATAGTGTAACAAGCCACAAAAGTAAAAATAGAATGAAATTTATATATTTATATAATATTGAGTGCTTATAGAAAAGCGATGTATCCATTCTTTTTAGAGAAGATACACCGCTTTTTATGTGATTAAAATTTTTAATACTATAATACAAAAAATCAGTTAGCATTTTATAGTTTTTTACTAGTTCTTTTCAACTTTCCTTCATGATCTCTTTCTAAATATCCTCTTTTTTCAAGCTCAAGAGCATATGCACGCTTATCTATTCCAGATGAATTTTGAAAACGATTTACTAAATCGCGATCATGGTTAACTCCTGAAGCTCTTCTTTCAGCACTTGCAAGTTGTTTATCTCTAATTTCTTTAGATTTCTCAGCCTCTTCTAACATCGCTTTTCCTACTTTTACAGCGCCACTAGCAACAGTAGACCAAAAACCCATAGAAAGACCTCCTAAAATTTACTTTTTTCTATTTTTTAAGATTTGTGCTCTGATTTCAGAGTCATTTTTCCCTTGTGATGCTAAGTTTGCAGCATTATTCCATTCTCTAGTAGTCATTGATTTTAAATTTAAAGAATCTCTCCATTGACTAGCAGCATGACGGTCTGTAGAATTTTTTAAATTATCAATGTTTTTATTCGGCATTTAAATATACCTCCTTTTATTTATTAATAGTATATAATATGAAATCGATATTTACTCTTTTTTCTATTTAAGATAATTATAAGGATTTAATTTACTGTTATTGTTTGTTTTAAAAATCATATTTTGGATTGTAAAGTTTTAATTGAAATACATTGGGTTTGTTTTCCGTGATTAAGAATGTGGCAGTATTATCCGTGATAATCTATATACTAGTGATTAAAAGGTAAACTAAATAATAAGAAATGCTTCTACTATAAATTGAGGTGAATGATATGGTATCTGTCACACAACGTATTCAAGCAATTAAAAAAATTGACGCTGCTAAGCAACCAAAAGGTGGTTATGTTCCTCCAAAAACACTTAATAAGAAATGTTTTGAAGATGGAATTGAGCTGTCTTTAAATGAGAACATCCATCCATCGCTTATTGGCATTGTCGTAGATTATTTGACTCGCTTTTGCCAAGGTGATGATAAGGCCTTTGTTTCTCCTATGAATGGAGCATTGGTCGTAAAAGAGCTTGAGTATGCATCAGAACTACGATCGGAGATACACGGGTTAGATGAAGAATCGATTTTTAATGCGTGTAGATTATGCGGATATGAGAGCGTAGCACGTGCTGGAAAACATACGTACGTACCTGTCCAAACGATTAATCCAGATGATGCAACGATTAAGAATATCAAAACAATGGTAACGAGAAGCCTGCATTTTTTTGAAGAATATGGTCCGGTTAGTCAAGAAAGAATTATTTTTGAAGGTGGTTATACAGATATTATCACTAATGGGGATGCGGATTATCTAACTCCGCATGCTCTATGGGAAATGAAAGTTTCAAAAAATGGTCCTACTACCGAACATACATTGCAACTGCTGATCTATTATTTAATGGGATGTCGTTCAAAACTTAAAAATTATTTTGTTGGATTATCCGAATTAGGAGTGTTCAATCCACGATTAAATATAATGTACACTTTAGATATCGATACAATTGGCTCGGAAACGATTGAAGTTGTATCTAGACATGTCATTGGTTATTCAAACTAAGGGAGAGAGTTTATGTTATCGATTCATTATATTCCAGGAGAACACTATAAACGTGCTGAGATACATGATCAGTTCGGTGGAAACCGACAACGTGGCATTAGTGCTTCAGCAAAAGAATCCATTATATTTATTTTTTCGGGATCAAGCGGTACGCAATATGGCTATTCAGACGGTTGGAATGAAAACAAGACGTTGTTTATGTACACTGGTGAAGGACAAGTAGGTGATCAAACATTTACGATGGGGAATAAAGCGTTACGCGATCATGTCAATAACTCAAAAGATGTTTTACTTTTTCATCGGGAGCCAAATGGTTTATATCGATTTGATGATCAGCTAACGTTAATTGATTATGAATTGAAACAAGCACTCGATCGTGACGGTCATCCACGTGAAGTCATTCAATTTATTTTTGAATCGGCCACTAGTATGAAGCATAAACTGCTTGAATCAGAACGTTATGTGGAGAGTAATGTGACGATCGAGAACTCGCTTGAAGAATTAAAGACTTTAGCTCTTCAAGATACATCGACAGGAGATGAGTCGATTCAAATAAAACAAGTAAAGGTCAGAAAACGATCAGAAGCGATTAAGCTATATGCGCGAAAAAGAGCGGCAGGAATATGCGAAGCATGTGAACAACCCGAACCATTTGAAGCGAGTTCCGGATCATCACTTGAAGTGCACCATATGTATAAATTATCGGATGGTGGCCCTGATCATCCTGAACATGTCGCAGCAATTTGTCCGAACTGTCATGCTCGCATTCATCGTGGGATAGATGGTAGTACGTATAATCAAGAATTAATAGATAAAATTGATGTAAAGGAAAATCCTTTTCGATTCAGACGAATTTATTAAGATTTAATCAAATGAGAGGTGTTTAGAACAATACGACTAATTTTTTCATGAATAGAGATTGTGCATGAATCAGAAGTTAGAACATCTGTCTGATAGATCCTTTATGAATTACTTCATACCAAAAATATAGTCACCTAGTACATTTTTTTTACAACGTTACATTGGGAATCTAAATTATAATAACTTAATAGTTATATTTCGATATAGTTATTAATGAGATAAACGAAAGTAGGCGTTGTGAAAAACGGAACATGCTTTGTTAAAAAATATGCGTGATGTAGAAGCGTATGATAGTTGCTATGTGATTCAAACGAGTACAGATGAAATCTGTAGATTATACGTTGTAGAAGATGATATTTCTGAAGGAAAAGTTTTAGATGGTATGCTCGAATTAGCTGTTAAATTTGAGTCAATTGAAGAGGCACAATCGTTTTTAAATGAAATGAATGAGCATCATATTAGTGGAGTAATTAAAAAAGCGCATATGTTTATCGCAGTTGAAGGTTAAAACGTAACTAATAAAAGTACAGCACTGATGCGAAGCGTGAATAGTGGTTAATTTCATCATGTGAGTGTTCTTAAGCATTAAAATGACATAAAAAAAGTCTGCATCTGTTACAAGATGTAGACTTTTTTATTAGTGCTATACTAGTTCTTTAATACGTAACACGTGTTTAAGGGTATGCCATGTTTCTTCTAACTCAGGTTTTTCTGGAATATAGATAATCAATCCATCTCGCCCTCTCGTCAAATTGACACGATAGGCATTGCGCTTAATTTGAAGCGGATCTTTAACAGATCGTTGAAAATGCTTTCCAGTCCATCTCCCATTTTGTAGATAAAAATCGTTATCCCATTCTAAAATTGCAAAATCTAATTCAAGACCTTGCGACTGAAATTCGGTTATCGAATAGTGTAATGTTTTGCAGTAGTAGTCAGACGTAGGAACGGTAAAATATTGTGCGATTTTAGAAGGACGTTCGTACCGCTCATTTCTAGGTAAGACCGGTGTTTGTTTTTGATGATCCGCTCCACCTGCGCATACAACACCGACTGTTTTAGAGTCATCTGAATAGAGATGACGCGCTACATACTTTGCTTTTTCTAAATGACGGGTTATTCGAAGATGGAAGCGAGAAGAATCAAGGTTTTCAAGAAGACGAGCTGCCGCTTCAATCTCTCCTTGTATAAACTGAATCACAAACTGACTGTAGGTCTGCGCAGCATGTGTACGCAGGGACGTATCGAGGTGTAATGTTTCTGATGTTCGTATGTCCGGTGAATGGGTAAAAGTTGTCGCTTCGAACTTACCATGAACAATGACGTTCTTATTTTCTAAAGCGTGATTCCATAATGCAATACCGCCTTCTTCTCCTTTATAAATTTCCTGCCCCTCCCCGACTAATCCAATCGTTACACTCCACTTTTTATCTGTTGTCGCGATTTCCATAATAATATCCGGTTCACTCATATTCGGTGCTGGATATGAAGAGCGTTCAAAAGATGAATTCACTTGATTTTGATCCCAAGCACGTTGCGCTTCATCAAAGATTATAATATGTTCATGCGGAACACGACCGTGTTTGATATAGTCCATCTTATAATTATATAAGCGCTGAACGAATGTACTGTTTTGAAGGGAATGCTGCAAAACATCAACTAACGGCCCATTTCCTGAAAGATATACGGCATTTTCATACTCATGAGCTAAGCGTAATCCTAAATACGTTTTCCCTGCACCAGGTTCCCCAGTAACGAGAACAAGGTGATGCTCGTTATGATCCTTAGCTTGTTGAATAATCTGCTGAAGCGAGTGATGAATTATTTCAAAATTACTACTATCTATTGCTCGAACCCGAGGTAATGGTTCGTTTTTCATAATTGCACTAGCTGCTTCAAGCATTGAAGGGGATGGAGAATAGTAGCCTTGTAACATATCATGAATACTTAAGACAGGTGACTGTTGTTTAGCTGCTAACCGCCTTAGGATTTTTAATAAGCCATATTTCGCTGCGATGAATATATTAAAGGATTCATGAAAATGGACATGATCACGATTGTCCTTCGTTAAAAGTAATATACCGGAAACAGTTACATGCTGAGATTGAATGGCTGAATGATAGTGTTCCAAGTCGCGAACGTAAAGAGAGGTCTGGATGCATTCCCCATCCGAAATTTGATGATAACTTTTACATTCAATGACAAGGACTTGATCGTTAACAAGTAGCACAATATCAGGTCGCCGACCACCGCCACGAAATAGCTGGTATTCAAATAAGAGTTGCGCATTCAACTCAGGTACTTCTTGAAATAAGTCAACGAGGCATTGGTACGAATCGATCCAAGCGCGTAATTGACTATCTGAAGCATCTGGAATCGAATGCTGTAAAGTATCTAAAAATTGATGTTGATCGATCTGTAAAAAATCTTGAATCGTACCGCTCCATCCAACTGACAAACTAATCACTCCAAACCAATTTAAATTAAAAAACTAATTGCTAATTAGAAATAGCTATCGACCCTAATGAAGCTGTTAAATGAGAGAACCTTACCTTATTTTTTATAGATAGATGGAAAAAAAAACTATATAATCCTTTTATAAGCATTATACGATAAAATCATTTCAATAATAAGGATTTTACTAATGGAGGAACATTCCACTATCGATAAGGTGACGAAACACATACTCACAACAATTGAGGAATGTCTCGAAAGGAATAGGATATGAGTAATGAAGTGAATATGGTTCTCTTCGAGTTTCTGGCGGGAGAAGGTGACATATCGAATGAGGAAGCTATCGCTATACAAGAAGCAGAGAAACACTTTTATGAGAACTTAATGGTTAATAGCAACTTGGTATTAGCGGATGGGAATAGATTAATCAATAGACGAAAACGATTATGGGGAGTTCTTAAAAAGAAAGGATACGAAGAACTTCCTCATGGACTGCAAGTAGACCTTCGATGGAGTCGGGAAGAAGAGCAGGTTGTTGTTCGTATTGTACTGCAGTGTCGCTATGGATCAGGAACGAAAAAACGTTATCCGACTTATGAAGATTTGATCCGACATAGTCGGCTTTTGAGGATACCTTATCTTAATGAAGATGGATTCCATTATGTATCAGAGTCAGGAATCGAGTCTCCAGAAGCGTTAAAAAAGCAAGTGGAACATGAGCCAAATAAAAATATAGAGTTAGTCTTTATCCATCATGTAGATGTCCGTACAGGAAATCAGAAGAAAGATCTGACTCAACTACTACACGAGGCAATTCAGCGAATGGTTCCAAGTTATGAAGCCATTTTAGAAGCTGCACCAACGATTCTTATGGAACAACCACCCATGATCACTAAACATATTGAAGGAGGAAGACATGTGCATCCTAAGAATATGATCCTTCAAGGCCCCCCAGGTACGGGAAAGACGTATCATACGGTCTTATATGCTGTTGCCATTATTGAAGGAAAAGCTATTTCAGATATTAAACAAGAAGACTACATAGAAGTAAAAAAAAGATATGCAAAATACCGAGATGAGAATCGAATTGCCTTTACAACTTTTCATCAATCGTATGGATATGAAGAGTTTATTGAAGGGATCAAACCCGTTATAGCGACAGATACGAACGAGATCGGATTTAACATTGAGTCTGGTGTATTTAAAGAATTTTGCGATCTTGCTGCTGCCGATCATCGTTTTGGTGGATATGATATATCCATTGATGGGGAAGCGCGTATCTGGAAAGTTTCTTTAGGCGGATCAGGGGATCGTCCTCTCAAGAAGGCTTGTTTTGACAAAGGGGTCATGCGAATTGGTTGGGATCATTTTGGCGAAGACCCATTCAATAGTACGTCTACTATGAATCCTTCGGAGCGCAGTATTTTGACATACTTCTACGACACCATGAAAACTGGTGATATCGTTCTATCGTTGAAAGATGAACGACATATTGATGGGATTGGTATCATCGAAGGTGAAGTCGAATGGCTAGAAGATGAAGATCGATACCAACGTAGCCGAAAGGTGAATTGGCTAGCTCAGAATATCGAACTAGATATCCATGAAATGAATATGCGAAAGAAGTTGACTCAAAAAACTGTTTATCCTTTAGATCGTTTATCGGTGTCCCAAGTAGAGCGTATGCTTGAAGGAGAATATAGCATTCCAGATGTAAGTCATCAGAACGAGAAACCCTATGTATTCATTGTTGATGAAATCAACCGCGGTAATATTTCGAAAATTTTAGGAGAGCTGATCACGCTAATCGAACCGTCAAAACGTATGGGGGAGATGGAAGAAACACTTGTAAAACTACCCTATTCGAAAAAAGAGTTCGGAGTTCCGAATAATATCTATATTATTGGAACGATGAATACTGCAGATCGGTCCATCGCGTTGATGGATACAGCACTACGAAGAAGGTTTCAGTTTGTCGAAATGTCCCCTGATCCGCAATTGCTCCAAGGCATCTCTATTGAAGGGGTACATTTAAAATCTGTCCTCGATATTATGAATCGCCGTATTGCTGCGCTTTACGATCGAGATCACATGATCGGCCATGCCTACTTTATGTCCCTGTCATCGACCGACAAGATCGATGCGTTGCAGCAAGTCTTTTTAAAATCGATCATTCCACTTCTTCAAGAATACTTCTTTGATGATTTCGGGAAAATAAACGCTATTTTTGGAAATGATAAGACCTATCCGCTTCTTATCCAAGAAGTTCCAGCGTTTGACTTGTTTGATTCCTCAATTGATGTAAGAGACTTAGAGGTAAGCTATCAGGTCAATCATACAGTCCTTAAGAATCCAGAGACATACAAAGCAATCTATGGAAAACAATATGCAAACGCATGATGTCATCGAAGTAATGGAATATGAGGCCATATTCTGTTCAGGATTTGGTCGAAATATCGACAAAAAGACGTTTAAAGAACTAGAGCATGTCATGCTTGAACTATCGCAAGAAGGACGGGATGGTTTAGATTTCTTAAGTCTATCTTCGAGAAAAGGTATCGGTAAAGTGATTCGAGCCAAGAACTATGTTGGTGTTCTTCAAATGCCAAGCGGTAGACAACTCCAAATCCTTCCGAAAATTCATACATCGAACGTCGATGCCCGTATCGTGATGTTAAAAATGCTAAAAACGTTCCGTGAATTCCCGAGTAAATCGTTTGATGCAACGGAACTGGGAAACTCAAAAATGCCGATGTTTGACATCTATATCAGTCTTTTTCTTCGCGAAGTATCTCATATAGTCAAGCGAGGACTGAAATCTGATTATCGCAAAAAAGAAGAAAACGTGCGATTTTACAAAGGGAAAATGAACTTTGCACGACAGCTTACTATTAACCATGTCCATAAAGAACGATTTTTTGTTGCGTTTGATGACTATAGTATCGATTGCCCAGAAAACCGGATCCTCAAGAAAGCATTAATGAAGGCAATGATGGTCGCATCGGATCCGAGGAATCGTCGAGAAGCACGACGTCTTTTACAGTATTTTGATCATGTTGAAGAGAGTCATACAATTGATCAAGAATTCAAGAATATACTTGAAAATCGAAAAAATCGACAGTATACAACGAGTTTAGAGTGGTCACGCCTTTTGTTAAATGACTTAAATATTTCTAACATGGTAGGAAATACTCGAGCTCAGTCGCTTCTCTTTTCGATGAATCAATTATTTGAGAGTTATGTCGGGAACTTAATTGAACGTCATTCTGGAACACGATGGGAGGTTTCTCTTAAGAATCCCGTAAAGTCTCTTTTTGATCGTGGATCGTTTAGACTTGTTCCGGATGTCGTGATGAATTATATATGTCCTATCGATAATGTGAAAAAAACGCGGATTATCGATATGAAATGGAAGGTTCTTAATCCAAATATCAAAAATTTAGGGATCTCACAGGCAGATATGTATCAGATGTTTGCTTATGGGAAGAAGTACGCGAGCGAGCAGGTGATCGTTGTTTACCCACTCGTTGAGAGCTTCGCCGTTAATCAGAGGGTATTCCGCTACACGAGTGAAGATATCACCGTATTTATCTATCTGTTGGATTGTGTAAATGGGGAGAAAGAGTTGCTTCGATTCCTCGATAATCCAGAGGATCATCAATGTAAATCTGATCGACTCGGCGATCCAATCATACGAGGATGAGGTATGTTTTTACGGTTATTTATATTGTTTAATAAAAACCAACGAACATCAGGTGAATGCTTATCAATTAGTGTTAATAGAAGTTTTTTAGTTCCTTTTAAATAATATAATATGAGTGCACTTAAAAAAATGCTTAAAAACTAAGAAGTATACATTTTTCGACGTCGAAATGTATACTTCTTTTGCCTGTCTATTTTTTGTTTAAAAGAAAAACTAAGTATACGTTGATAAAAAGATGAGTTTACAGACAGATTAGATACTTCAAACATAAGTGGGATGCTAGAAAAAATATATAATGATATCCTTTGAACAAACTTGTATACATAACGGTCGTTTTTCATACAATCCAATCAGATTAGTATTATGATACAAGTAATTGGTGAGAATTCATATTTTTTATAAATCAGGTCAAAAGTAAACTATAATGAAATAGAATACAAACTTATACTTTATGTTTACGAAATGGAGAGAAAAATAGATGTCAGCATTAAACCAACAGCTATTTAGCGCAGCCGATAGTTTGCGTAGCAAGATGGATGCTTCAGAGTACAAAAACTACTTACTCGGATTGATTTTTTATAAGTACCTATCAGACAGAGTCTTAGAAAGAGTGGTCACGTTAGCAGATAAGTCTTTTGAGGATTATGATACGCAAGCAAAACAATCATTATTATACGTAGAACTACTCTCTGACGAGGAAATCAAAGATGATTTAGTCGAGACGCTTGTCGATATGCTCGGTTATGAAATTGCACCAGCTTATCTATTCAATGTCTTAGCGGACCAAGCACAACAAAATACGTTCCAGTTGAATGACTTAGCGAAAGCGTTTAATGATCTTTCGACGAAGTATATTCAATTCAATGGATTATTTGATGATGTCGACTTACAGTCAAAGAAACTTGGATCCGATGATCAACAGCGGAATATCACGATTACTGAAGTATTAAAGAAATTAAACCATGTCGAGTTGCTTGGACAAAGCAGAGATGTAATTGGAGATGCGTACGAATACTTAATTAGCCAATTTGCCTCAGAAGCAGGGAAAAAAGCAGGAGAGTTCTATACGCCGCATGAAGTTTCAGACATGATGGCTCGCATCGTTACGATCAATCATGAAGATAAAAAACTATTCAGTGTCTTCGATCCAACGATGGGATCGGGTTCGTTGATGTTGAACGTACGGAATTACTTAAACTATCCGGAGACGGTCAAATATCACGGACAAGAGCTAAACACGACTACATTTAATTTAGCGAAAATGAACTTAATTTTACACGGTGTGAAAAGCGAAGACATGCGTCTTCGTAACGGAGATACCTTAAATAAAGACTGGCCAACAGATGAACCGTATACATTCGATGCCGTATTAATGAATCCTCCATACTCAGCACATTGGTCAGCGGATGCAACGTTCTTAGATGATTCGCGCTTTAATCGTTATGGAAAACTGGCACCGAAAACGAAAGCGGACTTTTCATTCTTGTTACATGGTTTCTATCATTTAAAAGATACTGGAACGATGGCGATTGTCTTACCGCACGGTATTTTATTCCGTGGAGCAGCTGAGGGGGTTATTCGTAAAAAGTTATTAGAAGATGGAAGTATCGATGCAGTCATCGGACTACCCGGAAACATGTTTTTTGGAACATCAATTCCAACGACAGTTGTCATCTTGAAGAAGAATCGTGAGACACGTGACGTGCTCTTTATTGATGCAAGCAAAAATTTTGTCAAAGGAAAGAATCAGAACAAACTTTCTACTGAATATATCGATCGAATTGTTGAAACTTATAAAAAACGAGAGACTGTAGAAAAATACGCTTATATCGCAAGTTTCGATGAAATAAAAGAGAATGATTTCAACCTAAACATTCCGAGATACGTTGATACATTTGAAGAAGAAAAACAAATCGATTTGGCAACAATCGGGAGTGAATTAAAAGTGGTTCGTGAGAAAAAAATGGAGCTAGAAGCGAGACTATATGAAATAATTTCATCGTTTCAATATGATGAAAAGGAAGAAGGATGGATTCAAGGCGCACTAGAGGTTTTTAAAAATGAAAAGTAATAAACCCTCTGTACAATTAAGCAATGTCAATAAAGAATGGGAAAAAATCTTTCTAGGTGAGATTTCTGAAATTAAAACTGGACCATTTGGGAGTGCTTTACATGCTAAGGACTATGTTGTTTCAGGAACTCCCATAATCACAACCGAACATTTTAAAACTGGAGAATTACCGCTCTATAAGGCTGAACTTCCGCAAGTTTCAAATGAAGATTATAAAAGACTAAAGAGTTATAGATTAAAACATGGAGACTTAGTTTTTTCTAGAGTAGGATCAGTAGATATAAATGCTCTTGTAACTGAAGCACAGAGCGGTTGGCTATTTTCTGGACGAGTGTTAAGAGTAAGGCCCATTAAAAATGTGGATGGGAGTTATCTTCACTATTTATTAGACACAACATTAGTTAAGAATGATATTCTTTCAAGAGCTGTTGGTCAAACAATGCCCTCAATCAATACGGAGATATTAAAAAATACACTGATCCATTCATCTACAGATGTTCGAGAACAAAAGAAAATCGGATTATTCTTTAAAAACTTAGATGATACTATTTCTCTTCATCAGCAAGAACTCGATGCTCTTAAACAAGCAAAACAAGGTTTCTTGCAAAAAATGTTTCCTTCTAAAGGTCAATCTGTCCCTGAAATAAGGTTTAAAGAATTTAAAGATATGTGGTCTTATTGCAAACTTAATGAAATTTCGGAAAAGGTTAAGGAAAAGAATGTGGATAACGCTTATTCAGAGACGCTTACAAACTCAGCTGAATTTGGAATCATAAATCAGCGTGACTTTTTTGATAAAGACATTTCTAATAAGCTGAATTTATACACGTATTACGTGGTTCAACCTGATGATTTTGTGTATAATCCTAGGATTTCTAAATTAGCGCCTGTTGGACCTATAAAAAGAAATAAGCTAGGTCGCGCTGGAGTGATGTCTCCACTTTACTACGTTTTTCGAATACGAAACTTAGACCTAACATATCTTGAATATTATTTTTCGACTGAGAAATGGCATATGTTCATGAAATTAAACGGTGATTCTGGTGCTAGATCAGACAGAATTTCTATTAAAGATTCTATATTCAGTGAAATGCCTATACCACTACCTTCTATTGAAGAACAATTTAAAATAGGTGAGTTCTTTAAACGACTGGACGAAATGATTGATTTAAAAGAGCAGGAACTTGAAGCACTAAAACAAACAAAGAAAGGCTTTCTTCAAAAGATGTTTGTCTAATCAACGTAGAAGAAAAGAGGAATCGTGGTGAAACTGACATATGATGATGAACTGACTGTTGAACGGCGATTGATTGAGGTTCTCGGTGAAGGATATAATCAATGGAACTATCGTCCCGACTTAAAATCAGAAGCAGATCTGTGGAACAATTTACGTCACAAGATCACCCGAAATAATTTATCCGAGATTGGCGAGTATCCGATTACTGACGCAGAGTTCGATAAAATCAAGACAGAGTTATTGTCGAAGACGCAAACGCCGTTTGATGCAGCACGCTGGTTAAAAGGTGAAAATGGTATCTCTCGTATTACAATTGAACGCGAAGATGCCACTCTTGGATCGATCTCACTCATTCTTTATTCGAACCAAGATATTGGTGGAGGCATTTCGACATACGAAGTCGTTCACCAAATCGCAAAACAACGGTCGACAGAAGATGGACGGGATCGTCGTTTTGACGTTACGCTCTTAATCAATGGTTTACCGATCGTTCAAATCGAGTTAAAGAAAGTCACGGCGAAGGACGGCGTCTTCCAAGCGCATCATCAAATCAAGAAATACGCGGAAGAAGGCTTGTTCCGAAACAACATCTTTTCGACACTGCAGCTGTTCGTCATCTCGAACGAACAGACGACACGTTATTTTGCCAATGCGCTGCCGAAGGACATGCACCGGAAGTTCATCTTCAGCTGGCGGACGACGAATAATCAGAAAGTCGATAATCTGTATGAGTTCGTCAAACAAGTCTTGAACATCCCCGATGCGCACCGCTTGATCGCGAACTATACAATCGTCAGTGAGGACCAAGACAATAAAGCGTTGATGGTGCTCCATCCGTATCAGATTCATGCAATCGAAGCGCTCTTCACGGCAGCGATGCGCCATGAATCGGGCTTTGTCTGGCATGCGACAGGATCCGGAAAGACGTTGACGAGTTTCGTCTCGACGAAATTATTAGCCCGGAAACCGGGAGTCGACCGGACGATCATGCTGATTGACCGAAAAGACTTGGATAACCAGACAACAAGTGAATTCACAAAGTTCGCTTCGGAGTTCAACACGGGCATCTCGACTGGGACAGGTTCCGCCAATAGCTTGATCATTGGTACATCGAGCTCAAAGAAATTGAGCGAGACACTGCTATCGGATACGAACTCCAACACCGTCATCATCACGACGCGTCAAAAGCTCGAGGCAGCATTACGTTATGCGCAAAAGCAAGAAGCTGAAAAAGGAACACAACGGTTCCAGAAGCTAATTGGACAGCATATCGTTTTTGTCGTCGATGAATGTCATCGTGCTTTGAGTGCGGAAGGGATGGAGGCGATCAAAGGGTTCTTCCCGAACTCGACCTGGTTTGGCTTCACGGGAACACCGATCTTTAATGAAAACAAGAAACAAGCACAAGGTCAATTGGCGCGGACGACACGGGATCAATACGGTGAGATTCTACATACGTATACGATCAAGAATGCGCTCGAAGATGGATCCGTCCTCGGCTTCCAAGTTGAACACGAGGATACGATTGAGCCAGGCTCCCTCTATAATTATATTTTTTCAAATCTACGAGCAGATGCCAAATATGCGGACCGGACCGACGAAGAAATCGGTACCTTGATCGAAGAGATGGATGAGATGACGAAGGAGACATACATCCCGAATGATTTGTATGAACGGGACGAGCATATCGAGAAGGTCTTACAGAAGCTGTTCCGCCCGGATAATGCCTACACGAAGTTTGACTTCAAGAACGGGCGACCACAAAAATCGGCCATCTTGACGACAAGTTCGATCGCGATGGCGAAGCGCTATTACCATGCCATTCAAGAGATGAAGCAGAATCCAAACTGGATGGAGGCACATTTTGCAGGGCACCCACTTCGAAAAGGACGGACGATCGATGATCCGGATTTCCCGCGGATCGCGATTACCTACTCGATGCAAGAGAACACCGAGAACGCAACGGAAGTCCAAGAAGAAATGGGCCGAGTCATTCGTGCCTACAACGACTACTATGGAACGGCTTGGTCCATCGAAGACATCGAGCGTTATAACGGCGATATCAATAATCGATTGGCACGGAAAAAAGCGGAGTTCAAGCAATTCGGAAAACATATCGATCTTGTCATCGTCGTTGATCGGTTGCTGACTGGCTTTGATGCGCCGACGATCCAGACATTGTTTGTCGACCGAAATCTCAGCTATGCGAACTTGATTCAAGCGTTCTCACGAACGAATCGAACGTATCCGGATAAGGCAAAAGGATTAGTCGTTACATTCCGGCGTCCTGCGACGATGGAAGAGAATGTCCGCGCAGCGACACGTCTCTACTCAAACGAGAATGAAGATACAAATCTAGTCTATCCGACGTACGATGAATCGAAGAAACGTTTTAAAAAAGCACATAAGGCATTGTTACAACAAGTGACAAGTCCAGATGAGATTGATGAGCATTCACCGTTAGAAGAACGAATTGAATTTGTTAAAGCATTCCAAGAACTCAACAATGCGTTTGAAGCTTTGATCACGTACGATGACTACAACGATGATATGGAGAAATCGCAGGCACTTACCGAACAAGTCAAAACATTAGAGTCTTTCCTTGGGATCTATCACACAGTTAAAGGATCTTTAATTGAAGAATTGATGGATGGTGGAAATTTCGAAGAGGATAAGGACGACGAAGTAGATTACTCTGAAATCGAATTCTTCGGAGAAAATGCAATTAAACTATATGATATTGATTCTACCTATATTGATCAACTCCTCGGCACATACTCTGCGAATAATGAAGATATCCGTTCTGAAATTGAACGAGCGCTTCAGAAACTCGGAAAATCAGAAGTCGTGCAAGCAGTTTATCAAACGATTTTAAATGCGATAGATGATAAAGTCGTTTCACCGGATGAGGACATTTTTGTAGTCAAGCGGCGGTACTTTACACAAGCTTATCAGCATAAGATCGAGACGTTTGCACAGGAATGGTGTGTAGATGAGCAAGAGTTGCATACATCGGCTGTACAATATCAAGTGGGTATGGACGCAATCCCGAATGTAGGACGAATCATTGAAAGTAAGAATTTTGCGAATTACAAAGAAGCACATCCTGAAGCCATTTTGCTAAAGTATGGTCCAGGGATGAAACGCGCTTGGCGGATTATTCTAGATGAAGCAATCATCCCGCTTGATCAAGAACTCCGTTAAATGATAAAAGCCCACATCTGATAAATGATGTGGGCTTTTCCGTACAAATCGTATAAGTTGCCTATGTACAATTAAATATCATTTATAGATATCACGACGATGACCAATCTCAAGAATTAAAATCACAACTTTTTCATCTTGGATGTCAGTAATCAGACGATAATCACCGATGCGATAACGCCATTCACCCGATCTGTTCGAGACGAGTCCCTTACCATGACGACGCGGATCATCGGTCCCGACCAGATTCTTCTTAATCCAGGACATGATAATCCGCGCTTGTTGGGGATCCATCTTCTTGAGAGACTTTTGAGCTCCGCGCTCAAACTCTACCGTAAATGCCGTCATTCTAAATCAAGTTCCTTCATCATATCGTCGAAAGAGATCGCTTCTGATTTTTTACGGTGTGCTGCCATCGAATCATGATAGAGTTGTAAATCGATTTCGTCTTCGATGCGGTCGAGGACGGCATCGCGAACGAGTGTAGAAATCGTGATATTCTTCGCTTTCGCATATTCCTTGATGAGTCGTGTATCTTGATCATCTAGACGTACGGAAATAGTACTCATGATTATCAGCTCCTTTGTAATACATTGTAATACAAATTGGTCATTTAGTACATAGAATCGAGGATGATTCAGAATGAACATTCTCTGCTAGATAGAGTTGGGCTGCTGAAAATCACGGATGAGTATGATTAGATGTCAAAAGTGAATTAGATCATGTTCAAATTGGAATGAACATAGTCATTCGTCCTTATTTTGACCATGTTTAAGTAATCAATGACCATAATTTTTTCTTCACTCCGTTAGAGTGACACTTAATATTTGCTTGAACGGAACGATTTCGATATCGAGATTTCGTTTGACGAGGTGGACTTCCTCCTGCACATAGTCGAGCTTCTCAACGAAGGCATCGAAACGATGCGTCAACGGACCATTCATTGCTGTCACCGTGACAATGTCTCCGCTGAAGATGTCATCGTTCAAGGCGTTCTCGATCGTCCCGTCGATCGGACCCTCCGTATCCTCGAACTTGAGATGATGTACCTCTTGGTAATAACGTTTCAGCAATCCTTTGTGTTCGGGCATGAGGAACGGGATCCACTTCTTATTGCCTCGGTCTTCATAACTCATTAAAATCACTCCTTTTCATAATAAGAACATTTGTTCTTATTATGTTCCTCGTTTCTCTTGTTTTCAATCCGCTTTTTCGACGTCTCATCAATGCCTCCGTTTCTTGGGGATAAAAAAAGGCAGCGACGAGTACCTCGTCACTGCTCCAGTAAGTTTTATACAATCAATTTTCAGTTTCTAAATTTTACCTTTTTGAACAAGTGGAAAGTGTATTAATTTAGTTAGTATATTTTGATTTAGCCAGCTTAAATAGGAAAAAAGTAAATTGAAAATTTTTAAATAAGTAAAATAGTATATAAACCAAAAAAAAAAGAGTAAAAAGTAAATTTTTTTGAAAAAATGGAATATTTAACACTGACTAAAAATTTATACAAATATAAAAAAAATTATGATATCTTTTCGTTTGGGGAAGACTAAAAGGAGAGATAACAATGAAAAGCATAAAGATAATTCTTGTACTTACACTATTGATTTTAGGAATAAGTGGATTTGGGATGAGTAATACTGCATCTGCAGCATCATCAGTTAATTCTAAAAATTGTAATAAAGACATAAATCATTCTTGGTGTTATAGAGTTGATAATCCACATTTTAACGGCGATGTTTATCATGTTCATATTTATAAAAAATCTGTACACTATTATTGCATTCGATTAGATAATTTAAGTGAATGTGATAAAAAGAAAAATAAAGTGCATAAATATGAGAGCTTACCTACTTATGTGCAAGATAAAGTAATGAATGATTCAAAAGTAAAGGAACATGTCAAAAAATATAATAAAAACGCTCAAGGATGGGCAAATAAAATACCTAAATGGGCTTTAGTAAGTGCAGCAGCAGTACTAGTAGCTTTATCTGCTATTACAGTTTTCTTCCCAGGTGACGATGTATTTGCTTGGGGTGTTCTATTAAGAGCATTAGCGTAATTTAATTAAGGATCTTCCCCGAAAATTAGGTATAGTATATTTTAATTTTAAAATGTACTATACCTTTATACTTGTTTTTTTAAGGAGTAAACCATCATGACTATTATTCTTGAAAACATTGTAATCAATGAATTATTTGAGATAGATTATTTAGAAATAAAAAAAAATAATATTTACGGTATCTTAGGTGAAAATGGAAGCGGAAAATCTACATTTTTAAAAATTTTAGGTGGTCAAGTTGTTCCTTCAAAAGGATATATATCAATCGAGAATAAAACAATGAATTTTTCAAAGTATAATATTTTCCAATTGAATAATCATCTTAATCATTTAAGAAAAATAATAAAATACATTTCAAATGAAACTGAATACATTGAAAATGCCACAGTGGAACAAAATATTAAATATATTCTTAATTTGAATAATGTGGACTACCAAAAAGTGAAAAGTAAATTCATTGAGTATATGACTATTTTGAAAGTTAAAGCACAATTAAATGATGTGATTAAAAACGTATCATTTGGTAACAGAAAAAAAATTTTTCTCTTATGTACATTTTTTTTCCCGTACGAATATCTGCTTTACGACGAACCTACTTTAGGTTTAGATAATCATAGTATAGACACTTTTTTTGAATTAGTTCTCGAATTGGATAAAACTATCATGGTCGCAACTCATGAGTCTTTAAGCGTTAAAAAGTATTGTAATACTATTTTGAATTTTTCTGAATTAAAAACACTGAAAAAGGTGACATTAAATTGAAGTTATTTAAAGCTGAATTTCAGCGGAATTTTTATACTTATATTAAAAACAAAAAGACAACGATTCTTTCTTTAATAATATTTATAACTATCATTTCAATCACCCTAAATATTTATAATCATAGATTTGATGAGGTCGGTGATATTGGGGCTTTGATTATTGGCACTGTGTACTTAATTAGACTGTCTTTAAGTTCGTTGATTTTCCCTACTTCTCAAGTAATAGAATATTTAAAGAAAAATAATATAGATACTACTATAAATAACAATTATTTTAATTTGGAAACGATTTTACTTATAAGAAGTATCTTTGCTTTATTTTTTAATACCCTAATGGCATTATCCTTTGTTATTCTATTAGATATATTTAATTCAGATTTACTAAATGAGAGCTTCAAGAATTATTTTATGATATTTTTAATTGGTTTTATAGGTGCTATTGGAATTGTAGGACTAGGATTGGTTATTTTAAGCTTAGTATGGAAGTTGTCAATCAACATGCCCGTGGTATTATTAAGTCAAATACTTTTAATTCTTTTGATATTTTCTACACCAATAGATAGTTCGTTTATTCCTTTTTCAGATACTAAGATTTTTATAATAAATATTTTTAATGGATATGATCCGAGTATAAAATTATTTCTTGAATATTTAGTAAAAATTTTAACGAATTCTGTTTTTTATTTACTTTTAGGATATTACACATTGAAATTTACTCGGGTTAAGATTACATCTAAAAAAATTAAGGAGTGGGAAGAATGAATGTTTTAAGAGAGTTTAAATCGCAAAATCTTGAAATCTGGAAAATTGAAGATTTAAATGAAAATGTTGCTTTTTTAGTAATAATTGATGAAATGAGAGAAAGTAAATTATCTGATTACCCATGGCTACCTCAAAATGATAGTGATCATTTTGAAGCTCGTTCTAATTTTATTAATGTTAAGTATATTTCGACTTCAATAGGAATTAAAGAGAGTGATATAGAAGAAATAAGAGAATTAGTAGAAAGCTTATTGAATCATATCGCTCAAGCTTACTGTGATTGGACACTTGACCTAATAGAGGTTGACACTACTACTTTATCTTTAGAAGATTATGTTAACAATACATTCCAACTTAAAAATTATAACGATAAATCTTACCGTTTTCTCAGTCAAGATAATAAGTAACTGATCGGTAATTTATCAGATTGTAAACAACCCCTCAATTCGAAATGAGGGGTTGTTGTATGTATCGACATCACGTAAGGTATTGAGGATTTGAGGCGCTTATTGTTTATAGAGATCTTTCATACCTTTATATTTGTTGATCCGTCCGATCAAGCAAACAGTTTCCATCGGTAGGCCAAGGTCTTTGAGATAGGTATATGTATAGTCGCGCATTCATCGCACTCCTTTCACGAAATAAATTAGGTTAGACTAAACATACTTATTTTTATGCCAGATGACCATGTTTATCCTGATTATAACGTATTTAAAAGCGTTCAAACATAGATAAACATAGTCAAATTACAATATTTTGACTATGTTTATCTATTTACTGAGCATGATTACTTTTCTTCAATTCGAGAGTCGAACATCTATTATTTGTTTGAACGGGACAATCTCAACATGGAAATTTCGTTTGACGAGCTGGACTTCCTCTTGCACATAGTCGAGCTTCTCGACGAAGGCATCAAAACGATGCGTCAACGGACCGTTCATTGCTGTCACCGTGACAATGTCTCCGCTAAATATAGCATCGTTCAACGCGTTCTCAATCGTCCTATCGATTGGTCCTTCTGTATCTTCGAACCTGAAATGATGGACCTCATAGTAATAGCGTTTCAGTAATCCTTTATGTTCGGGCATCAGAAACGGAATCCATTTCTTATTTCCCCAATCTTCATAACGCATCTAAATCACTCCTTTACATAACAAGAACATTTGTTCTTGTTATGTTCCTTGTTTCTTTCGTTTTCAATTCGCTTTTTTATATCAAATCAATCTCATCGTTCATAGACATGAAAAAAAGACAGTGACAAGATACTCATCACTGTCTTTTCGTACTTTGCAATTCAATTGAACAATCGATTTATTCTCCGACCATGCCGTCATGGTCGTTGTCCCGCATATATTGATACAGCCAGTGCTTCTCCGTGATCGGCATCGAGTAGCCGGCATCCTTCGCCTCCTGGATTGTCACCTGACCATTGCCGTCGGTATCGACGCGCGAGACGTCCTCGGTCGCTGTGGTATCAGGAGCTGATTTCGATGTCGGTTCTTTTTTCGTATCCTTCTTCGTCAGACCGAGTGCGGCATTCGTCTCGTCCGGGTTACTGTTCTTGAACCGGTCGACGACAATGTTTCCACGGACCGTATAGGTATACTGATACGCGGATGGAATCATCGTAGATGTGTCCGGATAGGTGATCTGCGCCTCGAAGTTCGTCGCGCCACCCGCCTTGCGGATGACATCCTCCATGTACGCCTGATCCCCATGACGATTCAGTGTACTGTCCTGCGGAGTGATGTTGTAGGCGTTCGAGACGCCACCGAGCGAATCGGCTATGATATGTCCTTCATCGAGGTCCGCGCGTTCGACGCCTGGCACCTTCGCCTCGTCAGAGTAGTAGCGTCCGTCACTCGTGACGTCTTCTGTCGCATCATTTTGGAGGACGATCTTCTTCGCGATGACGCGGACCAACTGTCCATGCTTATTCGTGAACGCCCAGTACTTCCTGTCACCGAACCCGATGTCGACGACGACGTTCGCCTGTCGACTGCCGGACAGGTCTCCGCCATCGACCGCGATCTTCTTATATCCGGTGAAAGAATCCTGTGGAGTCGTCGTTTTTGATTCCGTTGATGGATTCGTATCCTTTGATTGCGTGACTGTACTCGTATCAGCTGTTTTTTCTGATTGTTGATCGGAGTCCTTTTTCGCATCGGTCTTTTGTGTAGTGGTGTCGTCCTGCTTCGCTACTTGCTCTGTTTGTTCTGATGGAGATGAGGTCGTCTCCTTATCTGTACATCCTGCCATCAATAGGACGGCAAGAGGAATCGTTATGTAAGAGATCTTCATAGGTGTACTCCTTTTCATTCAGTCTATCATTGCGTCCTTCATTATAACGCTACTTAACCGTTCTTGCTGTCTTAATTGGAATCGGTGGTGCAGTGAATGATCCTTTCAAAGGCATGGAACAGAGCGGTACCGCTCTGTCTGATGGAAAGGGACCGCAAGCCGTCCTGTTTCCGTACTCTAGCTCGCTCCTCGCCGGCGCAAGGACCATCAAAAAAGCCGCTGCCGTTCCTCGTCTTCCTCCGCGTTTTGGCTCAAAGCAGAGCTTTTCGCTCGCGGGCTCCGGAAGCCTTCGTCCCGGTGCGCTGTCCGCTTTTTTTGATCTTTCCCTGCGGTCACCCTTGCGCCGCCTCGCGACGCTCGCTGCGTTCCCGTCAACAGGACGGCACCGTGTCGGACTGCATCCCACTCGCGAAAGGAGCTTTTCCATGAAACTGACCACACTCGTTGAAATCACTCGTATCCGCCAAGAGGTTCGTGAGCTGGATGTCGCGCTCGAGACGACGCACATCACGTCACCCGAGGACGCGTTCTGTGTCGCCAAACGCTTCATCCAGGACGATGACCGTGAGGTGTTCCTTGTCATCCTACTCAATACGAAGAACCGCGTCATTGCTGTCCATCGGGCACACGTCGGAAGTATCAACTCGAGCGTCGTCCATCCAAGAGAAATCTTTAAGTCCGCCATCCTCAACAATGCGACGTCGCTCATCGTCAGCCATCAGCATCCGAGCGGTGACCCGCACCCATCACGGGAAGACATCGAGGTGACCGAACGCCTCGTCGAGGTCGGTCGTATCGTCGGTATTCAGCTGCTTGACCACATCATCGTCGGTGCCGGAGAAGAATACGTCAGTTTGAAAGCACAAGGTGTTTTGTAAAGAGGATGATAAGCGTAGACGGACGGGACAACCCCGTCCTGTCCATGCGCGAGGGCATGGACGAAAAACGACGTCGTTTTTCTTTTGAGAGAGAGCAAGCGAGTAAAGAAGGGATTCATCCCGAATCCAAAGGCATTGAAAGACCCGCAGTGGACGGATCCACTGCGGGTAAGAAAGTACATCTGGTCTTTTCTATATAGAAGGGTGTGATGAAGGATGCAGTAGTGAGACAGTATTGAAGTGTACGAAGGTTCGAGGAAAGATAGATGATTGAAGTGAATCGATCCTCCTATAAATAAGTAGCCGATCTTCTTTCTACTGGATGTACAGCATGAGGAGAATCTTCGGGCTCATGCGTGAGGCTGTAGGCTGCACGCAGCGACATCCTCATCGCACCGCTGTCCTCCTGCCGGACCGATAACGAGAGCTGCAACTCGCCCGCGCGAGACATCTCTACGTTCCTGTTCCTTGCGACGAAGGACACGGAGCGTTAGAAGCATGATTAAAATAAATTACCATAATCATATATAAAGACTCTAATAACGTAAATTGGATTTAAATGATAGTTATTGACTATTTTAAAAAATTATTGTTAAATTATTTCAGTCTAGAAATTGGAATTTTTATTTGAATTTCTTTTCTTAACATGAATTAGGTAGGATGGGAGATTAGCAAGTGGAACAAAAATTTAAGAAGTATGTCATACTTCCGATCATTGTTGTCTTTATTTTCTTTATCGGATCACTCTTTGGAACGTATAGTGCACAGACTGAAATCGAGGATGGCGCTCTCTATAGTGATGAGTTGCGAGAGAAAAATAACGCTCTTAAAGAAGAGAATAAAGACATATTAGATTTAGTGAAACAGCGTGATGCCATTAAAAAAGATTATGAGAAAACAAAAGACAAGAACAAGTCACTCGAAGAAAAAATTAGTAAGAAAGAAGATGTTCTTAGTGATTTAACTTTTGAAGTCATCTACGCAAAGCGTAAGCCCATTACACTGAGCCCTGGTCAATATATCATCGGTGATGATGTGCCAGTCAATCGATACCGTGTTGAAAGTATTGGAGAAGGGTCGAATTTTACAGTTAATTCTATGGATGGAGACTTGAAAGTGAACACGATTCTCGGTGTGGATGGAGTAAACTCTTATACATTCTTTGGGGAAGATGGAGATGTATTAGAGACTCAAGCAGATGTAAAATTAAAGGTCATTGAATAATCTTTTGATTACGAATTAACGAATACTCGAAAATAGCAATGAATTTATAGTAGAAATAATCAACTGGTGTTTGTATTGTAAACTTATATTCAACGTAATTCAGATTGCTGTATATAAATAAAATAGCGTCTAACAAGCAATAGGGAACTCAGTAAATGAGAACCCTATTGTTTTTTGGGGTTTTATTGCAAAAATAGGGGTTAACCATAGATAGTACAAGAATCAAAAGGAATGTTTAAAAGTCTTTTAAAAGTCTTTTAAAAGGTGTATACTAAAGAAAAATAAGAGGAGGGCATAATGATGGGAATGCGAATACTTGATATTCCAACCACTTCTATATCTGACGTGAAACGGTCT